>Ga0326597_10001999_pt1 | contig 31198 bp, 22 predicted proteins | sample RVTome_12_FD_203789 | JGI IMG/M metagenome (GOLD analysis project Ga0326597, IMG submission 203789) | Soil microbial communities from uranium-contaminated site in the Upper Colorado River Basin, Wyoming, United States - RVT100D185 | ecosystem: Environmental > Terrestrial > Soil > Contaminated >...
CAGGTTGCGCGCCACCAGGTCCTGCGTCCAGTAGACCAGGCTGTTCGCCATCACGTCGAGTGTCATCTCGAGCTGCTTTTGGCTGATCGCGGCCTTCGGCGACCCCGCGATGTACGGCAGCAGCGTGCCGAACGCGAGCGAGTGCAGCAGGACGCGCACGTACCCGCCGTCGCCACCCTGTCGAATGCGCTCCTGCGTCTCATCGACGGCCTTGGCGCGCTTCTCGGCGTCGGCGGCGTTCATGTTGAAGAAGAGCGCCTCTCGGCCGAGCGAACGGATCTCTTCCTGGATGCGCTGCGCGTTCGGCAACGTCGCGCGCAGGTCCAGGTGCACCCCGGCAATGTTGTACCCCGTCCGCGCCAGCTCCAGCGAAACCGCCTCGCCGAAGCCGCTCGACGCGCCGAGGATCACCGCCCAGTCATTGCTCATGTCGTGACTCCCTTCAATCGTCGCCGAGCACGCCATCCGTTGTCAGCAGTCGCTCGCGGAACGCGCGAACCGTCGCCTCATCGCCCGCCAGCGCCGCGCGGACGGCGTGGAAGAGCTGTTCCGTCGTCGCGACGCAGCAGCCGGCGCGCTCGGCCGCCGCGCGCAGGTCATCGTGGTACTGGGCCGCGCGCTTCTCCGGCGGCGACGTCCGGTAGCCGTTGATCACGAGCAGGCCGCGCGTGGGACCGCCCCGCACCCCCGCCGCCTCGAGACGCCGGCGGAGCCGCTCGTGGCCTTCGAGGCCCACGGCCTGCGCCGCCGCGTCGACCTCCAGCAGGGCCGTCCCGGCCGGCTCGCGCAGCGAGACCGCCGCCGGCCGGTCGAGGTTGTTCGGCGTGAGCTCGAAGCCGATCAGGGTGAGCGCCTCGCGCACAACCTGCTCCAGCCCGAACTTGCCCTCCTGCCACAGCAAGCGCCGGTAGCACTCGAGCTCGCGAGCCGCCTCGTCGGCCCGCGCGAGCGCCTGCTGCGCGTCGAGGACGCGTGCGCGCGCATCGTCGCGCTCGGAGAGACGATCGCTCAGACCGGGTAGCGAGTACTCAACGGCCCATCGGGGCGCCTTCGTCTCCGCGGCCGCGCGCAGCGTCTGGCGGATCGCATCCTGCAGCGCGTTCGAGTATGCGTAACGCTCGTCGCCGGTGAGCGGCCGCGCCGGTGGCGGCACGAAGACGATCCGGCCCGCGCCCGCGTCGAGCTCCACGCCGACGGCCGCGCCGCCGGGGCTGCGCGCGAAGACGCGGCCGGCGAAGTGTGGCGCGCCTTCGTCGAAGTACGCCCGATACGCCATCTTGCCACCAAAGCGCTCGATGAACGCCGCGAAGGGATGATCCCCGTCCGAAACGTGGACCTGCGTCCCGCTCCCGCGACGCAGGAACGGGTGGTCGTACGCCAGGCCGGGCGGCGCGGGCAGCCAGCAGTACCGGTCGTGGCCGGGCAGCGACTCGTGGCTGGCGTTCGGCTGCGCGGAGCAGGCCACCAGCCCGCCGCGCGCGAGCAGCCGCGCCGTCTCGTCGCGCCGGTCGCGCAGCAGATCGGGGAGACCTGCCGTGCCGCCTTCGATCACCGTAGAGACCGTCACCGGATCGATCACGAGCGCATCGTAGTCGAAGAACGCCGGCGCGGCGGTGAATGCGTGGTTGTCGACAGCGGGCCCAGGCAGGGGGACGCCCACGGAGAGAATGCGCATGGTGCTACTCGCTCAGGTCGAGCGCGCGCAGGTAGCCCCGCAGGGCAGGACCCACGTCCGGACGCGCCAGCGCCACCTCGATCGACGCCTTGAGCAGCCCGAGCGGCCTGCCCGTGTCGAAGCGCTTGCCCTGGAACCGGTAGGCGAACATCGCGCGCCGTGCCAGCAAGAGCGAGAGGCCGTCGGTGATCTGGATCTCGCCGCCCTTGCCCGGCGTCGTCTCGGTCAGCACGTCGAAGATGTCCGGCGTCAGCACGTAGCGGCCGACGATCGCCAGGCTCGAAGGCGCCTCCGCCGGCTTCGGCTTCTCCACCAGGGCGCGCACGCGGTAGAGCCCCTCGCCGATCGCCTCGCCGTCCACGATGCCGTAGCTCTCGACCTCCTTGGCCGGCACCTCTTCGACGGCGAGGACCGGGCCGCCTTGCGCGTCGTAGATGTCGATGAGCTGGCGGGCCGCCGGGACGTCGCCCAGGATTACGTCGTCGGGAAAGAAGAGCACGAACGGCTCGTCGCCGATCACGCCGCGTGCCGTGAGCACCGCATCGCCGATGCCACGCTGCTCCTTCTGCCGGACGTAGACGATGTCTGCCAGGTCGCTGATCCGGCGCACCTCCTCCAGCCGCGCGTGCTCGCCCTTGGCCAGCAGCGCCTGCTCCAGCTCCAGCGAGCGGTCGAAGTGGTCCTCTATCGCCCGCTTGCCCGCCGCCGTGACGATGATCACCTGCGTCAGCCCGGAGGCCGCCGCTTCCTCCACCGTGTACTGGATGATCGGCTTGTCGACGAGCGGGAGGGCCTCTTTAGGCTGCGCCTTCGTCGCTGGCAGCAGGCGCGTCCCGTAGCCGGCCGCGAGCACCACCGCCTTGCGCACGCTCTTCGGATGACGCCCTTGCGGTGCTTTGCTCATGGGGGTGCCCCATTCTAGCCAGAAGGCCGGCCGCGCGCCAAGGCGCCTGCGGCCGGCCTTCCCTCCGGCTTGCTGCTTGCGTTCGCGCTCAGCCTCCCCCGGCCGGCGGCGGCGTCAGCAGCTCCGGCAGCGGCACGCGCACGATCCGCGAGTTGAACCCGTCGGAGATGTAGACGCGTCCTAGCGCGTCCACCGCAAGGCCGACCGGTCTCGTCGTGCCGGCGGCCGAAGGCAGCCGCCAGGTGGCCACCTCCTCGCCCTCCGCGTCGAAGACCAGGATGCGCCCATTCCCCGGATCGGTCGCCAGCACGTGGCTGTCCGGGAGCACGAGGATATACGCCCGGTCGGTGACACCCTGGCTGCCCCAGCTCTCGACCGCGATCTCGCTGCGATAGCGCAACTGCCCGTCGAAGACCTGGATGCGCTTGTTCCAGAAGTCGCTCACGTAGATGTCGCCGTTGCCGGCAATGCTGATGCTGGTGGGTTCGAAGAACTCGCCCGGGCCATCCCCGCTTACGAACTTGCCCGGCTCCTGGTCATCCGGCTTGCCGAAGGACTCGATCAGGTCGCCTTCGGGCGTGTACCTGGCGATCCGGTGGTTGCCTGTATCGACGATGAGCACGTTGCCGTCACCGTCGATCGCCACGTCGCGCGGCCCAAATAGCTCGCCCTGGCCCCATTGCCGGACGAACTCGAGGTCGGCGTCGAACACCTGGATGCGCCCGTTCCACGTGTCGGCCACGTAGATCCGCCCCGCCTGGTCGACGGTGATCCCCCACGGGCCATCGTCCACCTGATAGGTATCGCTGCGCGGATTGCCGAACTCGCCGTCGTCGCCGCCCTCCTCGCCGGCCGTCTCCCAGGTCGCGCCGTCCTCGCTCAGCCGCTGGATGCGGTGGTTCTGGGTATCGACGACGTACAGGTTGCCGGCATCATCGATCCACATGTCGGCCGGCTGAGAGAATTGGCCGGGCTCGCCCCCGGGTTCGGCGATGACGCTCACCACGCCCTCCGCCAGCGTGTCCGCCTCGACGGGGACGGTGGGGGTAACCGGAGGCGTGGGCGGCTCGAAGCTCTTTGGGAAGTAGGCGAGATGATCAGGCGGGTCGTTCGCGCCTGGCACCGCCCGGTCGATAAAGTAGCCGCGCCACGTCGAGAGGTACTGCAGGCGCAGCGCGTCGATGAGAAACTCGCCGGGCTCGAGGCCCCGGTAGAATTCCGGGAACCACCACATGTGCCGGTAGGGGATAGGTTCGTAGTAGTCGTCCGCGTACGGCTGCATCTTGTCCTGTTTCGCCTGGCTGATCAGGACGATGGCCCCGGCTGGCGGCGTGAAGTCCTCATCGAAGTTGTTGACTTGATATGGATGGTCGCGCATGTACCATGGCCACGGCCAGATATTGATGCTGTTATCGATCACGACCTGCAGGTTGCGGCCCAGACCGGACGTCTCGGCGACCCGCTCGATCTCGTCGTGGATCGTCCCCAACGTGGGGGCGCCCTGCGCGTAGATGAACATCTCGCGCGGGTACGCGCTCTGAGCGCCCTGGTCGTAAGCGGCATCGCCGGCCGCGCGCAGCGTGAACGGGATCATCGCCGCGAACAGACCGACGGCCGCCACCTGACCCGCCGCCTGCCATGAGAGGCTCGTCGCCGTCCGGTAGACGACGGCCGCTGCTGCCAGCGACAGCAGCCAAGCGACGATCGAGAACGGCGCGGCGGGCCCGGCCCACTGGAAGATCGCCGCGGCTGCGAGCGCCAGCGCTCCGCCCAGCGCGAGCGGCCAGTAGCCGTTCGGCGACAACGTTCGTTGTTCGCCCGTCGACAGCTTCGCGAAGGTCGCCGGCACGGACGACAGGATGTGGTCGAGGACTTTCGCCGCCAGCAGCGCCAGCGGCACGGCGAGGTGGATCAGCAGCCACGGCATCTTCTCGCCCGCGATGCTCAGGGCGAAGAGGATCGACAGCGTCCAGAAGAGGAGGAACTTGGTGAAGCCCTCCATGGGCAGCAGCATGACGGCGCCGATCACGACGAGGAAGCTCAGCTTCCAGAGATCGCCCACGATCGGGAGGCTGCCCGGGATGATCGCGAAGAGCAGCGCAAGGAGCAGCGCGCCGCCCGCCAGGAGCCGGTCCTCCACTCTGCCGCGGAACGCGTAGTAGAGCGAACCGCCCAGCGCGAAGACCAGCGGCAGGAACTCGTAGACCGGCGTCATCATGAAGTAGTAGTAGTCCGGCTGGTTGCCGCGACGGACGTGCTGCTGGCCCAGCCAGTAATCGAGCGAGCCCCAGATGCCCGACTTGAAGCCGCCCATGTTCGTAAAGCCCGTCGTGAACAGCAACACGAAGGGGATGTAGAAGGCAGCGGCGGAGAGCGCCCAGAGGCGAGGCCGCCAGGATAGTCCCACCCACGCCGAGCCAAAGAGCAAGACGATCGTCGTCCCCCAGAAGAGCCCGTTCTGGCCGCCGGCGATGTCCTGGTAGAACTGGTCGTTGCCCCCGGGCAGCTTCTTGATCGCCGGCCCGAACAGGACGATGGACAGCGTACCGATGAGCACGATCAGGTCTCCGGCGGGCGGGAGCGTGGTGAGCGACCACGTCTTGCGCTGAGACTGGAGTACGGGCCACAGCGCCGCGATCAGCCATGCACTGGGCAACAGGATGACGTACGCGAGCAGGATCTGCTCCTGCTTGAGCGGCCGCGCGGCGCGGACCTGGTCGACGAGGTCCCGCGCAAGCTGGAACTCCAGGTAGATCAGGAAGATGGCCGTCGTCATGAACGTCAGCTCGATCGTCAGGAAGCTCAGCACGAGGAGCGGCGCGATGGCGTACAGATAGGCTTCCTTCTGTTCCTTCAGGTACCGCCAGATGACGATCGCCAGCCCCAGCGTGAACGCCACCATGAAGATGTCGCCGCGAGCGAACCGGCTGAAGTAGAGCAGCGTCGGCGAGATCGCCAGCAGGAGCGCAGCCGTCAGCGCGCCCGTCCGGCCGAGGTAGCTGCGCAGAAAGAACGGCGCCCCCACCATCCCCGCGCCGACCACCGCGTAGAGCAGCCGCGCCGTGTAGTCGCTGTCGCCGAAGATGCGGAAGATGACCGCGCTGCCGAAGAACTGGAGCGGCCCGTGCATGAACGGCACGTGCTCGTAGCCCCGGCCCATGAAGAGCTCCCAGGCGTAGAACATGTGGAGGGCTTCGTCGTGGTGGATGGCGCGCGCGCCCAGGTCCCACAGGCGCAGCCCCAGCGCGAAGCTGATCAGCGTCGCGTACAGTGCCACCTCCCAGTAGCGCGTCGCCAGCGCCGTCAGCCGGTCGGCATCGATGTTGCGCTCACCCCAGTAGCTGCGTAGTCGTTCGGCGGTCGTGGTCATGGGCTACTCCTGGACGAACGTGCTCAGCACTTCTGGCTTCACTCGGTAGACGATGTCGGCGACCGACGCGTCGGCCGGCTCGAAGATGTCCGTCATCTGCGGGACGGTCAGGTTCGGGTACTTGTCGCGCTCCAGTCCGCCGACGAACACGTAGCGAATGTTGTACTTCTGGACGACCGCGCGCAGCGCGTCCGCGTCGGTGCTGGTATAGAGCACGCCCAGGTCGGCCTCGCGCCCCTCCTGCTGCTTGCTCGTGCCCCGCCACTGCAGCTCGTGGCCGGGCCACTGGAGGAGCGTCGGCAGGCCCGTCGCGGCGGAGACGCGGCCGCCATCGCTGTAGTCTCCCCCCAGCGCCTCGGCGATGACCGGCTGCCCCTCGAGGCCGTCCAGCCACCGGATGGCGTTGTACTCGCCGGGGTTATTGCGCTTCAGGTAGTCCAGTCCGTCCAAGGTCCGCGGCAGGTCGAAGTCGTTCGTGCGATTGAATGCCGCGGTGACAGGATAGACCAAGCCTCCGAGGAGGACAACGACGGCCCCGCCCGCCCAGAGGGCGCGCCGGTCGAGCGTCACGGAGGGCAGGCTCAGGTTCCGGAACAGCTCGTAGAGCGCGAACGCGCCCGCGATGCTGAGCAGCAGCCACGACTGGTAGTACAGCTTGAAGATCGTGTTCATCCGGCTGTTGAAGCCGTCCTGGATGTAGAAGAACTCCACGCCCAGGATCAGCAGCGCCGCCGTGCCCGCCAGCGCGAGTGCCATGATGTGGCCGAAGCGCTCCCCGGCGCGCTCCTTGGCCGCCTCGACCTCGCGGAAGAGCGCCAGCCCAAGCAGCCCGAGCGCTCCGGAGAGTACGAGGAACGTCAGCCAGTTCCAGCCGCGCTCGCCGATCGCGTCCCAGACGTTCCGCTTGGCATCGTTGAGCAACACCGTCTTCGGCAGCCAGCCGAGCAGGCTGTCGATGCCGAAGCCGGTATCGACGACCGCCGGGTCGGCGGCGCTGCGGTTCGCGGCGAAGACGTTCCAGACGATCCAGACGAAGAGCACCGCCGCCGCCGGTACGAGCGCCCATCCCGCCTCTCGGAGCGTGACCGGACGCCCGTGCTGGCTCAGGCGCCACGCTGCGTAAGGGAGCACGAGCACTGCAAACGGCCCCCAGAGCAGGAACGTGTGGAACAGCCCCGAGCCGGTGCTGGACTCCGCCGTGAAGCCGGCCGCCTGGCTGTCGAAGCCGCCGAAGAAGAACGGCGTATAGGCGAGGAACGCGACCAGGTAGAGCGGCGCGACGAAGCCGAGCGTATCGGCCGCCAGTCCCCACGACCAGCGATCGGCGAGCAGCCGGTTGCGCAGCAGCGCGGCCAGCGCGATCAGGAACGCCATCGTCGGCATGTCCCAGGTGTTCAGGAACGCGAGCGCGCCCAGCACGAGCCCGAACGCGATCAGCGCGAACGGCCGCTCCAGCCACACGACGAGGTCGAGCGGCTCGTCGGAGCGGAACAGCGCCATCGCCACGCCGATCGCGAGCAGGACGAAGGGGATCGACATCACATGCGGGTGCAGGTCGCCGAGGAGGAAGCTGAAGAACGGGAACTCGTGGATGCCGACGCCGCCGTCGAGGATGCGCGTCGCCTTCCACCAGAACCAGAACGAGTCCGGGAACCAGCGCGTGCTGTCGTAGGGGATCAGATCCTTGACGTTGACCCAGCTCCAGAAGCCGCTCGAGCCCATATCCTTGGCCGCGACCCACTCGAGCACGCCCTCCAGGTTGCCCATCACTACAAGCAGCAGCGCGGCGACGAGGCCGAAGGCCATCGGCCGCCAGAGCGGCTTCGATGCCGCCGCCGCGCGCGCGCCCGGCCCGCCCTCCGCCGCGCGCTCCTCGTGCGGCGCGGCCAGGTTGTAAACCAGCCCGAACGCGCCGGTGACCGCGAGCGCAGCGATCATCGCCAGCCCGAGGTTGAAACCGATGCTCGTCTCCAGCCCGCTCAGCCGCGTCATGATCGACACGATCAGGTAGCCGAAGTAGTAGTAGCTGACGTTCTCGCCGGCCAGCCACGGGTCTTCTGGCGGGAAGTGGTCGCCGCGGGTGACGGCGTTCAGGAACATGAAGTCCATCGGCTTCTCGGTGCCGCCGATGTCGGCGACGTACGACCGCAGGTACGCGGCCGTGATGAACGCGACGAAGAGCAGCAGCTCCGTCGCGTAGATCAGCCACCAGCGCTCGCGCCAGAACTCGAGCAGCTCAGCGCGCTTGCGCCAGGCGACGTACCCCGACGCCGCGAAGAGCAGCACCAGCACCCACCAGATCCCACCCGTCGAGTTGGGCAGGATGCGCATGATGTTGAGGATCCACAGCAGGTAGCCCGCCAGCAGCAGCCCGAAGGCCTTCGAGAGCGTGTACCCGCGGTCGGGCAGCCGGCGGAAGAGGCTGAGGCACAGGGGCAGGGCCGCCAGCCCGACGACCTGGAGCATCAGCCACCAGACGAGCGTCTCAGACATCAGTCGGTCCTATGGAGTAACGCTCCACGAACGACTGGCCTAACATAAGTTGAGGATACAGGGAGGCCCAGCCCTAACGGAAGAGCGCCTCCACAAAGGCCTCCGGCGCGAACGGGGCGAGGTCCTCCGGCCCCTCGCCCGTACCGACCAGCCGGATCGGTATCCCAAGCTGGTCGCAGACGGCGAAGACGATGCCCCCCTTTGAGCTGCCGTCGAGCTTGGTCAGACACACCGAGGTCACCACTACTGCTTCGGTGAACGCCTTCGCTTGGATCAGTGCGTTCTGGCCGGTGGTGGCGTCGAGGACGAGGAGCACCTCGTGGGGGGCGGTCGGGTCCTTCCGCTCGATGATGCGCCTGATCTTGCGCAGCTCCTCCATCAGGTTGAACTTCGTATGGAGGCGGCCCGCCGTATCGATGATCACCACGTCGGCGCCCCGGCTCTCGGCCGCCGAGAGGGCATCGAAGACGACGGCGCCGGGGTCGGCGCCCTGCTTGTGCGCGACGAGGTCGAGGCCGAGGCGGTCGCACCACTCCTTGAGCTGCTCGATGGCAGCGGCGCGGAAGGTATCGCCGGCGGCGATGACGGCCTTTGCGCCCTCCGCCTGGTAGGCGCGTCCGAGCTTCGCGATCGTCGTCGTCTTGCCCGTGCCGTTCACGCCGAGAACGAGGATGATGGCCGGCTTGGGCAGCGGATCGCCCCCCGCCGCGCCCCACAGGCGTCCCCGGCCCTCCGGCGCCTGCAGCAGCTCGACGAGCGTCGCCTTCAGCGCTGCGCGGGCGCCCTCTGCCTCCTTGATCCGATCGCGGTCGACGCGCTCTCGCGTACGCTTGAGGATCGTCTGCGTCGTCGCGACGCCGACGTCAGCGCCGATCAGCAGCTCCTCTAGCTCCTCCCAGAGCGACTCATCGATGCCGCCGCCGCGATCGAACAGACCGGCGATCTGGCCGAAGAAGCCGCGCCGCGTGCGCTCCAGCACCTGCTCGGTCTGTTGCCGGAGCTCTTCCGACGGCGTCTCCAGCTCCTCGACGGCGACCTGCTCCTCCGGCGTCTGGGCGTCGGGCTCGGCAACTCTGGGGGCGCGGCGGAAGAAGCGCACGGGGGCTCCTTAGGAGGTGAGGGCTGTCTTGTGGATGCTAACGTGGGGGGAGGCAGGAGACAAGAATCCGCATGGGCCGCGCGGAGGGCGAACGCGGGAGGCGGCCTTGACAAACTGGGGGGGGGGCGGGCGTAACATGCTATCATCTTCGTGGGCCGGGGGACGAAAGGGGGCGGCCCGTGAGACGAAACGCACGTCTTCTCCTAGCCGGCGCGGTCGTGGCGGTTGCTGCCGCGATCGGCGGCTCTCTCATCGCGGCCGGTCTCGGCGGTGATAGCGCCAGCACGGCGCGTCCGACGGGAACGGCAACCGTCCTGCGCATCCAACCGGTGGACGGCACGGTCTCGTGCGGGCCGGGGGCGGCGGCGTACATCTACCTGGATGATCTCCAGTTCCGAGCGAGCCCCAATAACCCAGCCGTAGCCTACGGCGTCGCCGCTTGGCAGCTGGCGCTTCAGTACGACCCCAAGGTGCTCCGGATCGCGAACGGGACGGACATCGAGGTCAACCCGCTGCTGAGTCAAGAGGACGCCGACCGCGACGGGATCGCGCGCAGCTTCTTCCCCGCTGCTGCCTACATGGACGACGGCGCTGGTCTGGCGCTGCCTGGCGCGGCCAGCTTCGTCGCCGCCGGAGGGGAGCTGCGCGACGAGGAGGGGCTGGACCCGGTCGCCAAGGGCGAGCCATTGCTCCTCATGACCGTGCGCTTCCTCACGGTCGGCCAGGGCACGACCCTCCTGACGCTCGGCGACCCGGGCAAGGAGGTGCCGCTGCCGCTCGCGCCCGGCATCGTTGACAACACTGGCAAGCCGTACGAGCCTCTCGTGTTCACGGACGCGAGCATCACCGTGCAGGGCGGTGACTGCCCGGCTGTGCCGCTCAACACGCCGCGGCCAACGGTGGCGCCTAGCGCGACGCCCTTTGCACCGCCGAGGATCGCCATCCCTACGGCGAGAGTCGTCACACCGACGCCAGCCGCGCTCGGAGGGAGACAAGATTGCCCCAAGGACTGGGCAGCGTACACGGATCCGGACGGTCACTTCTCGGTCTGCTATCCATCCGACTGGAAAGCGATATCGGCTCCACCTCAGGCGGATTTTGGCTCGGCGGTGTCAATCGCCAGAGACGCGTCGCTGGTGACACTCTACTGGAAGCCGTCGAGCTACTTCGACAGCCCCGAGTTCCAGGATCGATGTCGACTTGCTCCGGAGTGGCGAGACAAGCAACAGGTCAACCTAATGATCGCGGGTCGGACGGTCCTTGCGTGCGTGGGTTTGGAGACGCTGCAGGCTCCCAGCTCTCCGCCGCTTCGCTCAACGTTCGCTGAGATCCCCTTGGGGGCGGGCAGAGGGTATCTGGTCCTGTTCTCAACGCAGCCCGAAGGTGTCAGCTTACAGGACCCCGCCAACGCCTCCCTCGTTCTTGAGACACTGAAGTCGGAATAGATCTACATGAAAGCCAAGATCGGTGTCGTCCTTCTGGCGTCGGCGCTCATGGCGCTGGCGGCGTTCCGCCCGACGTCAGTGCGGGCGAACGATAATCTATATCAGTATAAGTTCCCCTGCAATCCGCAGGATGCGTGTTACGTCACGACTCTTGCTCATGTGGGGAACGCGTTCGATTTTGACCCGCTAGGAAGCGCGGGGCTCGGGGACATCCGAGTGGTCTCGGAAGGGACGTTTCGGGGTTACGTAATGGCCAGCGACGTCTGCACGACAAGCGGGCTGGGCATGTTCGCGGTAATCGACGACATGCACGGGCGAACGCTGAGATACGCACACCTGAGTCAGTTCGGTTCCTTGCAAATTAATCAGAGGGTCCTGCAAGGAGACCTTGTGGGGATAGAAGGCAACACGGGTTTTGCCGAGGGCTGTCAGCCGCACCTGCACCTTGAAGGCATAGCAACTGCGCCCGCTATTGACGGAATAGCGCTGTCGAGCATTACCGCCGGACCTACGCTGTACCAGTCCACCAATTCCGTCGTCGGCGCCTTCAACCTCCCCGGCGCGGCCATCCGGCAGAAGTACTTCGATCTGGGCTCGGTGTTCACATCCTGGGCCGCCGTTGGCTGGACAGCCGATTGGACGGGGGGGCAGACGGACTGCGGGTCCGTGCCCTTCTGCCGCCTGTTCGTTCACTATGCCCCCAACGCGCTGACTGGGCATTGGGGGAGTGTGCAGGTCTTCCGTCTGCACCCCGGTGCCGCTGTCCTCGACGATAACGCGATCACCGTGGGCCGCTGGGCGGTGAACGACGCCTATCGGATGAACAAATGGTCCTTTGCTGGGTGGCTGGGCAGCTTCTACAGGGGAGGCCTCCCTCTTGGCGAGGAGCGCGGCCCTGGCGCCGTCTGCGGCCCGGGCCAGTGTTGCCGCACCTCAGTCGGCTGCGTGAGGTATCAGCGGCTTCATGCGGGCTACATCTGGGAGCACGCGACACTAGGAGTCCAGAACGCCGTGTCCTGTCCCGACGTGGACCCGCCCTACCCGTTCAAGGATTACGTGGTGACCGTCGTTGGAGACCTGCTGAAGGTGGCCCAAGCGAACGGCCAGAATGACGCAGGCCTGTCGCCTTTCGATCCCTGGTTCTACGCGCAATACGACGTGAATGGGGACGGCTTCATCAGCACTACAGCCGACCTCTTACAGACCGGCCTGGCCGTCGGCCGGCAGTGCTGGGCCGGCGGCTTGATGGGCTAGCCCCTACGCCGCTGGAATCTCACTGAGCTTGAGGCTGAGGACGGACGAGGTGCTGTCGTCCCCCATCGACACGCCGTAGATCGTGTCGGCCATCTCCAGCGTGCGCCGGTTGTGCGTGATGATCACGAACTGCGTGCGCTCCGCCAGCTCGCGCAGCGCCGCCGTGAAGCGGTCGACGTTCGCCTCGTCCAGCGCCGCATCGACTTCGTCGAGCACGCAGATCGGCGACGGGTTGCTCTGCAGGAGCGCGAAGAGCAGCGCCAGCGCGGTGAGCGAGCGCTCGCCGCCGGAGAGCATGTTCAGCGCCCGCACCCGCTTGCGCGGCGGCTGCGCGACGATGTCGACGCCGGGGAGCCCGTTCTCGTCGGGGGTGGTGAGCAGCAGCTCCGCGTTGCCGCCGCCGAAGAACGTCTCGAAATAGCGCTTGAACTCCTTGCTGATCAGCTCGAAGGCGGTGGAGAAGCGCTCCTTGATGATCCCCTCCAGCTCGTCGATCGCCTCCAGCAGCGCCGCCTCGGCCTCGCGCAGGTCCGTGAGCTGCGTGCTGAGGAACTCGTAGCGCTCGCGGCTCTCCGCGAAGTCGCTGCCGGCCTGCTCGTTGATCGGCCCCAGGCGGCGGATCTGCGCGCGCAGCTCGGCGGCGCGGTTCTTCAGCTCCGGCACGTCGACCTGCGCGCCGCCGCGCACCGGCGGGAGATCGTCACTGGCCGCGGCGTCTCCTGCCTGGACGGCGAGGAAGTCCGGCGGCCGCTCCTCCGCGCGCGCGACGACGCCCTCCGCCGACGGCTGGAAGCCCTCTTCGGCCAGCCGCTCGCGCAGCGACTCCAGCTCCTGCTGCCGCAGGCTGACCGTCGCCTCGGCGTCGAGCAGCGAGCGCTCGGCGGCGACCGAGCGCTCGCGCGCGGTCGCCACCTCGCTGTTGATCGTGCGCTGGCGCGTCTCGAGCTGCTCCAGCGCGGCGCGGGCCGGCAGCAGCTCCTCGCGTGCGGCGCTGGCCTCGAGGACCTTCTGTTCCAGTTCCGTGCGCGCGGCCTCGAGGCGGGCGGCGACGTCCTTGAGCTCGGCATCGAGCCGGTCGAGGAGGGCCGCGCGCCGGCCGCGCTCCTCCTCCAGACGGGCGAGCGATGCGGCGTAGGCGTCGCGCTGCTGCACCACCGCCGTGTGCTGCGTCTCGAACGCCGCGATGCGCGCCGAGCGCTCGGTCGTGTCGCGCGTGATGGACTCGCGGCTGGAGGCCAGCTGCTCGCTCTCGCTGCGGAGCGCGTCGCGGCGCTCGGTCCGCAGGGCGACGTCCTGCCGTGCGCGTTCCACGTCCGTTGTGGCGGTATCGATCGCCTGCTGTGCCGCGGCGAGGGCGCGCTCGCCGTCGCGGCGGCGCGCGTGCAGCGCGACGAGGTGGGCGGCCGTGGCGCCGAGGCGCGCGCGGTGCTGGCGCAGCGCGTCTTCGGCGCCGGTCAGCTCCGCGCGCAGGCGGTCGAGGTCGGGCGCGAGCTGCTCGTGGGCGCGCTCCGCGTCCGCGAGGTCGTGGCGAGCGCGTTCGAGGTCCGCGGCTGCCTCCTTGTAGGCGGCGCGCATCTGCTCCAGCTCGCCCGGCAGCTCGCCGACCTCGCGCTGGTGGACGAGCGCGATGCGCACCGGCTTCGTGCTGCCGGCGGTCATCGAGCCGTGCGTGCGCAGGTAGATGCCGTCCAGCGTGACCACGTTGCCGAGACCGCGCCGGAGCACGGCCTTGCCGACACCCAGGTTCTGTACGACGATCGTGCGGCCAAGAAGCGTGTTCACCAGTGGCCGGTAGCGCGCCTCGCAGCGCACCAGCTCCGACGCGACGCCGAGCACGCCGCGCTCCTCGATCAGGTTCACCGGGTGGCTGGACTTCACGTCGTTGAGCGGGATGACGGTCGCCCGGCCGAGGTCCTCGCTGAGCAGCAGCTCGACGGCCGCGAGCGCGTCGTCCTGCGTCTTCACGACCACGGCGTGGAGGTTGTCGGCCAGCGCCGCCTCGATGGCGCGCTCCAGGCCTGCCGGGACGCGGATCAGCTCGCCGACCATGCCGAGCAGCCCCTCGATGCGGCTGTCGGCGGGCGGCTCTTCGCCGGGCACGCGGCCGCCGTGGGCGAGGATGGCGCGCACGCCGGCGTCGGGGGCGGGCATTTCGACGTCGGCGCCCTGGGCCGCGTCGAGCCGCGCCTCCGCCGACGCAATCTCGGCAGTAAGCGTGCGTACGTCGTGATCGCGGCGTTCGATCGTCGCGGCCGCCTGGTCGAGCTTCGACTGCGTTTCGGCCAGCGCCCGCATGGCCCGCTGAGCGTTGGGCGCGAGCTCGGTAACCCGCACGCGGCGCGCGGCGAACTCGCGTCCCCACGCTCTGAGGAGGGCGATCTGCTCCTTGCGCGTCTGACCCAGCGAGCGCAGCTCCTCGTCCAGGCGGTCCCGCTGCTCCGCGAGCGCGGCCGCCCGGCCTTCGGTCTCGGCAACCCGCGCGCTCGCCTGCGCGGCCGCGCGCTCGGCGTCGGCGAGCGCGCGGCGCCCCTCGTCGATGCGTGCGTCGAGGTCGATCAGCCCCTTTGTTGTGGCGTCGGGGCGACGCGCCTCGTCGAGCTGCTCGAAGAGCTGGCGCACGCGCTCGTCCTGCTGGCCGATCAACGCCGCCAGCTGGTCTTGCTCGCGCTGGAGCACGTCGAGCTCACCGGCGACCTCCTCGCGGCGAGCCGTGAGCATTGCCCGCCGCTCGTCATCGACCGTGATCCGCTGTTCGAGGTCGCGCCGGTAGTCGTCGATCGCGCGATAGGCGTCGTCGCGCTGCGCGATGTCCCGCCTTCGCTCATCGATGGCGCCGCCGAGCGCGCCAAACGTCTCCTCTACCGATTGGAACTCGCCCCGGACGGCGTCGAACTCCTTCTGCCGCTGGTCGAGCACGGCACGAGCCGCGGTGAGCCCGTCCTGCGCATCCTGCCACTGCTGGCCGAAGAGGGCCTGGAGCACTTGCGCCAGCTCCGCGCCCAGGCGCTCGTGGGCGGCGGCGCGGTCGGCCTGCCGCTCGAGCTGCTTGATGCGGGGCTCGATCTCCGTGACGAGCAGCTCCACGGTTTGCAGATTGTCGCGTGTGGCGTCCAGGCGGTGGCGCGCCTCGTCCAGCTTGTCGCGGTGGAGACGGACGTCGGCGGCCTCCTCGATGAGGCCGCGGCGCTCGTCGGGGCGCAGCGTGAGTACCTGTTCGACGAGTCCCTGGCCCATGAACGCATAGCTGTTCTGGCCGACCTGCGCTTTCAGGAATAGTTCGGTCAGGTCCTTCAGCCGGACGCGACTCTGGTTGACGTAGTACTCGTTGTCGCCGCTCCGGTAGGCCCGCCGCGCGATGACGACCTCCTCGTACTCGAGCGGGAGCCAGCCGTCGGTGTTGTCGAGCGTGATGCGTACTTCGGCCATGCCGAGCTGCGCGCGCTTGGCGCTGCCGGCGAAGATGATGTCCTCGGTCTTGCGCGCGCGGATGATGCGCGAAGCCTGCTCGCCGAGCACCCAGCGGACCGCCTCCGCGACGTTCGTTTTGCCGGAACCGTTCGGCCCGGCGATGCACGTCACGCCCGGCGCAAACGCGAAGACCGTGGGCGTGGCGAAGCTCTTGAAGCCGTGAAGTTCCAGTCGCTTGAGGTACATCCCTGCGTCCTAGGCCGGCGTCTCCAGATGTTCTAGCGCGCGCCGGGCGGCCTCCTTTTCCGCTTGCTGCTTGCTGCTCCCTTCGCCGCTTCCCAGCGCGTGGCCGTCGACGACGACTTCGACCGTGTAGCGGCGCGCGTGATCCGGTCCGCTCGCTCCGACCAGTCGATAGGCCGGCGTGGTCTGATACCGCGACTGGCTGATCTCCTGCAGCCGCGACTTCGGGTCGAACGGGAAGGCCCGCTCGGTGATCGCGTCGAAGTCTGGCTTGAGCGAGCGCTGGACGAACGCTCGCGCGCCGGCGAAGCCGCCGTCCAGAAAGATGGCGCCGACGACCGCCTCGTAGGCGTGGGCGAGGTTGGTCGGCCGGCTGCGTCCGCCGCCCGCGTCCTCGCCGCGGCCCAGCAGCAGCTCCTCGCCGAGCTGCAGGCGGCGCGCCGCCTTGGCGAGCGTGTCGCGCCGGACGAGATGGGCGCGCAACTCGGTCAGCTTGCCTTCGTCCTGGTCGGGGAAGCCGGCGTACAGGTCGTCCGCCACGACCAGGCCGAGCACGGCGTCGCCCAGGAACTCCAGCCGCTCGTTCGACTCGGGTTCCAGCTCCGGGTTCTCGTTCACATAGGAGCTGTGCACCAGAGCCTGGCGGAGAAAGGCAGGGTTCTTGAACTTCACGCCGAGACGCCCCTCAAGAGCGCTCCGCCTCGCCAACGCGGCCCCCTCTCCCCCGGCGAGATCGAACGCACAACGCCCGCGGGACGGCGGGTTTCGGCGTTCGTCGCGGTGGGAGCGTGGCGGAGGCTGAGCGCGGCTGACGGACGCCTGCTTGATCTGGAGAGCGGGACACATTGCTGGCCGCGCCAGCTGGGCATCAGTGAATCTGTCCCGCTCCGGCCGTCACCCGATCGCAGCGATTACACCCTCCCTCCGATGGCTCCAAGGCAGAGCCTTCGGCGCCGGGTCAGGCTTATCTTATGGACGGCGCCGCCGCAATGTCAAGCGACGGCGGCGACATAACGAGCGCGGGCCGTTGGTACACTAGCGCCGAGATGCCCGCGAAGACGGCGCGGCTGCGAACGCAGCTCTATCGCTCCTTGCCGGACGAGGCGGCCGCCGCGGTGCGCCGGGCGGTGGCGCTGGCCGGTGGCCTGAGCGTGCAGCTGTACGCCGTGGGCGGCGCCGTGCGCGACTTGCTGCTGCGCGCGCCGCTCACGGACCTCGACCTCGTTGTTGAAGGCGACGCGACCGTGTTGGCGCGGCGCCTCGGACGGGAGCTGGGCGCGCGCGTCGTCGGCCATGCGCGGTTCGGCACGGCGACGGTGCAGACTGACGGCGTGCACCTCGACTTCGTAAGCGCGCGCGCCGAACGCTACACTCGCCCCGGTGCCTTGCCGGCCGTGCGCGCCGGCTCGCTCGCCGATGACCTCGCGCGGCGCGATTTCACGATCAACGCGATGGCGTTGCGGCTTACCGGCCGCGCCGTGGGCGGGCTACTCGACCCCTTCGACGGCTGCGAAGACCTGTCGCGCGGTGTCGTGCGCGTCCTCCACGAGCGTAGCTTTCAGGATGACCCGACGCGCGTGCTGCGCGCGCTCCGCTACGCCGGCCGCCTCGGCTTCCGGCTCGAGCGCCAGACGGCGGCGCTCCTGAAGCGCGATCTCCCTTACCTCGACGCCGTCTCCGGCGCCCGCCTGCGGCGGGAGTTGGAGCGCACCGCGAGCGAGGAGCGCGTCGGACGCATGCTGCGCCTGGCCCGCCGGGTCGGCGTCCTGCGGGCGTTGCACGCGGCCCTGCGCCCGGACGATCGCGCCCTGCGCGCGATCGTCCGCCTGCCGCGCGTGTCGTCCGCGCCGCGCGACGAAGTGCTTTGCGCGCTCCTGCTGTCGTCGGCGTCTTCGAGAGCCATCGGGCGGGCCATCGATCGGCTGTCGATGACTGCGGCGCAGGCTGCGGCGGCGCGCGGCTACGCGTCGCTGCGCGCGCAGGAGCGCCGCCTCGCGCGGCCGACGCTGCGGCCGAGTAGGGCGGTGGCGCTGCTGGAGCGCTACCCGGTCGCCGCCGTCGAGGCGTTCGCCCTCGCGGCGACGCCGCTTGCCGCGCGCCGGGCCCGACGCTACCTTGATCGATGGCGCTTCGTCCGGCCGGAGCTGAGCGGCCGCGACCTGGAGGCGTTTGGCGTGCCCCGCGGCCCGCGCATCGGCGAGGCGCTGGCGCTGCTGCGAACGGCCCATCTGGACGGTGAGGCGAGGACGCGCGAGGACGACGTGAAGCTGGTCGAACGGTTCCTGCGGAGGTCTCGTGGCTGAGGCGCTCCGCTGCACGGTCTGCGGCGAGGCCGTCGAAGAGCGCGACTCGTCCGTGTGCAACACCTGCGGCGGTCGCTTTCACCTGAACCAGCGCAACGACAGGGCCGGCAAGGACTGCGGCACAGTGTGGATTAACGACCAGTACCTGGCGCTGGAGTTCGCCTGTCAGCGCTGCCTCGACGGCGGGTCGCCGCAGCCAGAGAGGCCGCGCGTGCTCCGTCCGCGCATCGGGCGGCGACGCTACAGGAAGCGGGAGTGATGGTGGCCGAGGAGCCGGTCGTGCGCAAGCGACGCCGGCGCGGGCGCCGCGGCCGCGGCGGCGGCGCGAATACTCCAGCGGCAGCGCCAGCGGCCCGCGCGCGCGGGCTGCCGGCGTGGCTGACCTATCCCGTCGTTCTCTCGTTCGCCATCGGCATCATCGCCATGGGCGTCGCCTACAACACGCCGCTGCGCTTCCCTGTGTTCGTAATCGGGCTTCTGGGGCTCGGGCTGACGCTCTCGCACCTGGCGATCACAGGGCTCATCGCGTCGCGACGGCGCTAACGCACCTCCCGCACCATCCAGACCGCTGGCGCGTCGTCCGGCGGTGCCGGCCACTCGCGCTGGGTGAGCGGCCGATAGCCCAGCCGCAGCCAGAAGTAGAGCGCGAGGCCGAGCCGCGCCGGTATCGAGACGTACACGCGCCCGATCGAGGCCGGCAGCCGCGCCTCGAGGGCGAGCGCGCTGCGGTGGCCGGTGCCGAGCCGTCGCCGGTCGGGCGGGACGGCCAGGAAGTGGACGCGCGCCGCGCCGCGCTGCGGCTCGCCGGCGGTGTACTCGAGGAAGCTCTGCTCGCCGTTCTCCTCGCCTACGACCACGCTCGGGTCGCCCATCGCGTCACCCGGCGCGTCCGGCGCCGACCAGCGATCGCAGCCCGCCGCCTGCGCCGTCTCCGGCAGCCACGTCGCGAGCAGGGGCAGGTCGGCCTCGGCGATCGGCCGCAGCTCCATCAGTGCGTGTCGGGATCGGGCGCCGCCGGCTCGTCACCGAGCCACTCGCCGATCAACGACGGCATCTGTACCACCGGCATCCGCTGCAGCGTGCACGTCGGGAGGGATCGGAGGAAGGCCTGGCCGTAGGCCTTGCTGTGGATCCGCCCGTCCAGCACGATCATCACGCCGCGATCCGTCTTGCGCCGGATCAGCCGGCCGAAGCCCTGCTTGAAGCGCAACACCGCCTGCGGCACCGCGTACTCGTTGAACGGATCGTCGTACAGCTCCGAGCGGGACTGGAAGACGGGGTCGTCCGGCACCGAAAACGGTAGCCGTGCCATGATCAGCAGCGACAAGGCCTCGCCGACGACGTCGACGCCCTCCCAGAAGCTCGCCGCGCCCAGCACGACCGTATGCGGGTGCTCGCGCAGCGCCTGGATCAGCTGGCGCGGCGACCCGTCGATGTTCTGGCCGAGCGCGAGGATCTGCTCCTCCTCCAGCGCGCGCTTGATGCCGGAGTAGGCCGCGCGCAGGCTGCTGTGCGACGTGAAGAGCGCGAGCGCGCGGCCGCGGCTCGCCCGGACGACTTCGATCAGCGCTTGCTGGAGCGCCGCCATGTAGCCGGGCTGGTTCGGCTCCGGCATGTCCTGCGGCACCAGCACGAGCGTCGAGCTCGCATAGTCGAACGGCGAGCCGAGCAGCAGCTCCTTCGCCTCGACCAACCCAAGCGTCTGACGCATGTAGTCGAAGCGTCCTTCCGAGGTGAGCGTCGCGCTTGTGAGCACTGTCGCCTCCTTGTGCGCGAAGAGGCGCTCCTGCAGCAGCTCGGCGACGCGCAGCGGCGCGCTCGACAGCCCCGCGCCGCCCGATCGCGTGTGCGTCAGCCAGCAGACGGTGTTCGGGTCCTCGTGCAGCACGATCTGGCCGATGCCCAGTCGCAGCGTCTCGCCGCTAAGGACGACGTCCGTGACATCGGCGAGCAGCGTCTCGTGATCGACGACGTCGGCGGCGTCCGGCGACTGTAGGGCGGTGTGGATTTGCTGGAGCGCGCCGAACAGGTCGCGCAGCGCCACGCTCAGGTTCTCCCACGCCAGCTCCACGTCGGCCCAGTCCGGCTGCACGCGCATCCCGCGCGTGAGCAGCAGCCGGTCGTCATAGTCGCCCGGCCCGCCGGCCTGCTGTCGGACGAAGCCCGACAGGCGCAGGAAGAAGTCGGGCAGGAGCGACCGCGCGCGCTCCGCCGCATCGCCGGCGCGCTCCGCGCCTTCGAGCAGCTCGCGGCCGCCCGCCGTCTGCGTCGCGAAGCCGCGCACCGCGCTGCGCAACGAGGCGACGATGCCGCTGTTCCGGCTAGCGACGCGGTCGAGCAGGCCGCCGAGGTCATCCTCGCCGGCGTGGAAGCCGAACTGGTCGGTCGCCTCGTCCTCCAGGTGCTGCGCCTCGTCCACGACGAGGTGCTGGTACTCGGGAATGACGCCGCCGCCCACGGCGACATCGGACAGCACGAGCGCGTGGTTGACGACGAGCAGGTGCGCCGCCTCGGCTCGCCGTCGTGCGCGCAGCAGGAAGCACGACCCGTCGCGGACGAACGCGCACGGCGTCGAGAGGCAGGCCTCATTTTGTGCGCTGAGCCGGTTCCACACCGACTCCTCGCCGGGGGACAGGCGCAGCTCCGCGCGGTCGCCCGTGTCCGTGTGCGGCAGCCAGAGCAGCAGCCGCACGAGCAGTCGCGCTTCGTCTGCCGTCATCGTCGCCGCGCGGCGCAGGTTCGACCAGCGGAGCAGGCAAAGGTAGTTGCGGCGTCCCTTGAGCTGGGCGGCCTGCAGCGCCTCGCCGTCCGGCAGCAGCCGGCGGACGATCGGGATGTCCTGTCCCATGAGCTGGCCCTGCAGATTGATCGTGTTCGTCGACACGACGACGCGGGCGCCGTTCGCGAGCGCGTAGCGCGCCGCCGGCAGCAGGTAGGCCAGCGACTTGCCGATGCCGGTGCCCGCCTCGACCAGCAGCTCGCCGCCTTCGTTCAGCGTCTCCGCCACGGCGCGCGCCATCTCGACCTGCACGGGCCGCTCCTCGTATCCCGGCACGGCCGCGCGCGCGTTCACCGTGAGCAGGCGTTCCATCTCGGCTGGATCGACCGGCGCCGGCCCGCCCGCCTCGGAGCGGAGCGGCGCGCCGTACCTGGCCGGCGGGCGCACCGCGCCGTGCACGAGGCCGTCGTGTTCGCTCGATGCGCGGGCGTGCTCGTCGATCACCTCGCGTAGCAGGTGGGCCACCGGCCACTGCGCCGCCGCCGCGATCCGTCCCGCCTCGTCCAGCAGGGCGGGGGGCAGCGCGGCGAGCCGCCGTCGCAGCGCCAGGAACACCGCGCGCGCCGCTTCCGCGTCGGCGAGGGCGCGGTGCTGCACCGCGAACTCGATTTCGAGATGGCGCGCGATCGCGCGCAGGTTGTGCTCCAGCAGGTCAGGCAGCAGGATCGTCGCCAGCTCCTGGGTGTCGTACGACGGGCCGCTCGGCTTGATGCCGGCCCGGTCGAGGAACGACAGGTCGAACGCGATGTTCTGGCCGACGACCGGGTTCTCGCCGATGAACCGTTCGAGGTCGCCAGCGACCTCGGCGAAGAGCGGCGCGCCCGCGACCTCGTCGTCGGTGATGCCCGTCAACCGCTGGATCCGGTAGGGGATCGGTCGCTTCGGGTCGACCAGCGAGTGGAACGTCTCGGCCGCCCCGTGGGGATCGAAGCGCACCGCGCCGACCTCCATGATCGCGTCGCGGTCGAAGTCGAGGCCGGTCGTCTCCAGGTCGAGGGCAACGTAGCAGCGCGGCATCCGGCTCCTTTAGGACGGAGGGTCGGGCTATTCTAGCACGGTGGATCGGTCGGCGTCGCGTTGCACGGCCACCGTCTCCGCCGTGACCGAGTCGGGTAGCCGGTAGCCGCGGAAGAACGCGAAGCCGATCAGCGCGATGACGCCGGCGACCGGCCCGATAAGCCGGATGCCGAGCGGGTCATCGGCCGTCTCGCCAGCGAGGAAGAGCGCCGCGAGTACGGCCGTTGAGATCGAACCGACCCACTTCTCGACCGTGTTCTGCGCGCCGTAGTAGAGCGCCTCGCGCCGCTCGCCCGTGCGCAGCGCATCGTAGTCGATGATGTCCGCCATGATCGCGTTCGGAAACGCGAAGACGCCCGTGATCGCCACGCCCGCGATCGCGACGAAGACCAGGCTCTGCGCGAGTGAGTCGATGCCCGGGACGAGGCCCATAAAGAAGAGCGGCGGAAACGCCAGCGCGCCCAGCAGCATCGACGCCGCGTACACCCAGGCCTTGCCGCGCCGGACGGCGAGCCGGTACACGAGCGGCAGCACCGCGATCACGGCGACGATCGCCGTGCCCGCGAGGACCGAGCTGATGCCGCCTTCCTCCAACTCGAACGAGCGGCCGAACAGACCGATGACGCGCGACTCGTCGTCGCTGAGGATCACCGACTCGGCGAAAAACGGCAGCCCGGCCAGCAGCAGGTGGACAGCCAGGTTGAAGCAGACGAACGTCGGCAGGAAGAAGAGGAACTGATCGTTGCGAAACGCCTGCCGCAACGACGCGACGATGCCGATCGAGACGGGCTGGACCTGCCTACGCGCGTACGGCGCTGCGCCCCAGAGGCCGATGTAGCGCGACGTCACCGCGGCGACCGCGACCATGCCCGCCATCACCTGGAACCCCAGCGCATCCTTGATGAAGCCCGTGCCGATCAGCGCGAACGCCGCGCCCAGCGAGCCGAGGAAGACCTGCCAGGCGACGATGCTCACGCGCGACGCCGGGCTGCGCGCGATCTCCGGCAGCAGCGCCTCGAGCGGGCCGCTCGACATCGTGCCGACGAGCCGCTGGATCAGCACCACGGCGCTGAAGTAGAGGATGTTGATAAAGTCACTGCGTTCCGCTCCCGGCGGCGTGAACAGGAGGAAGAAGAAGAGCGCGTAGAACGGCGTCGAGAGCACGACGAACGGGATGCGTCGGCCCCAGCGCGACCGCGTCCGGTCGCTCCAGTACCCGATCAGCGGGTCGTCAATCGCGTCCTCGATGCCGACCGCGAGGAGGATGACGGCCATCCACAGGCGCGGGATGATCGTCGGCAGGTCGGCGTCCTCGGGCGGGCTGTAGTAGAACAGCAGCCAGAGCTGCCCGGTGCGCGAGAGCAGGTTTCCGCCGAAGCTCGCGGACGCGAAGACGATGCGATTGAAACGCGGGATGTCGTGGTCGAGCGGAGCGCTCAACGGCGTGGTGAAGTAAGGATCAGGCGGGCGCTTCGGCCACCTCGCCCATGCTCGTCTCGGTGAAGCGCTGCAGGTTGCCCTCCAGCAGCCCGTGGCCGGCGTGGAAACGGCCCGCGTGCAGCTCCGCCAGCAGCTCCTCCTGCGTCGCGCAGCGGCGCTCGAAGACCGTGCAGAAGTAGCCGATCCCCTGCGTCGAGTGGGCGTCGCTCCCGCCCGTGCCCGGCTTGCCGATCGCCTGCGCGACGCGCAGCGCGAAGAGGTTCTCGCGCAGCGTGTTCGCCCCGTTCAGCACCTCGACGGCGTCGACGAGCTGGAAGACGGGCAGCTTGGCTGCCTGCTCCGGCGTCAGCGTGAACGGCTCCTTGCCCTGGCGGCGGAAGTACACCGGGTCGAAGTAGTGGCGGAACGGGTGCGCGACGATCATGAACGCGCCCTGCTCGTCGGCCACGCGGCGCAGCGTCTCCGCCTGGCGGATGCCGCCGACGTACTCCTTCAGCCCCAGCGTCAGGATGTGCCCCAGCTCCGTCGAGACCTCCATGCCGTTCGCGATCAGCAGGTCGGCGTTGTCCTCGCGGAACTGGCCGAGGACGAAGCGATCCCAGAGGCGGTCGTGCTCGCTGATATGGACGGCGTTGAGGCCGCGCGTTCGCGCCTCGCGCATCAGGTCGTCGGGGCTCAGCCCGCTGTCCGACGCGCCCCGCGTCGTGTGCAGGTGCATGTCGATGATCGTGCCCATCGCGGCAGTATAGCTCACTCCTCCGGCGCGAGCAGCGACAGGTAGGGCATCAGCCAGCCGAACGTGACCGCGAACACCGCGCCCATCGCGAGCAACCCGAGGCGTTGTCGTGGCAGCACGATCGCCAGCGGCAGTATCGCGATCGCGGCGATCGCGAGAATGACGATCGTGTACACGCGGTTCGGGCTGCCGAGGCCGCCGTCGGGCCGGTTGTTCTCCAGTCCGTAGAGCAACACCCCGAGCAGCATGCCGATCGCGGTCAGCACGAGCAGCAGAAAGACGTGCAGCACGATCGACAGCGCCGCCAGGTTCGTGCCCTCCGGCATCGCGCGCTGGATGAACGGGCTGTGCACGCGCCCGCGCACGAGCGCCAGCGCGAACGCCGGGGTCGCGATTACCGACAGCGCATAGCCGCAGAGGAACCCCGCAAACGCCTCAGCCATGCTACGCTTCCCCGTAGATCCGCGTACATTCCGCGGCCGGGATCGCCTCCGCCGCCGTAATGGTGTCTACGCGTATGTCGTCCGGCACCTGACCGGAAATGAAGAAGAGGGCGGGGCCGCTACCACATAGGAGGGGCTGGCTCCCAAGCTCTCGAGCCCGCCTGAGGATCTGAGCGCCTTCAGGGTCTATCTCTGGTATCACTGCTTCAAACACGTTGAAGAGGTCGTTGTACCCGAACGGCTCTCCCCGTCGAATGCGTTCAGCAAGGCGTTCGGTCCGCGAGCCGTCCGTGTAGTGCTCTGGGCGAAGCGCGGCGTACATGCGAGCCGTCTTGTCGGGTCGTGAACGTCGAGGTGGCCAGGCGACCCAGCCCGAATGTTGCGCCACGTCGGGTAAAGGCTCGATGACGTTACCGCGTCCCGACGCTATGACCGTCCCGCCGCGCAGGAAGAACGGCACGTCCGAGCCCAAATTTGCTCCGATATCGGCCAGCTCTTCGTCCGACACGTCCAGCTCCCACAGTACGCGAAGGGCGAGGAGCGTCGCAGCCGCATCGCTACTACCGCCGCCAAGGCCGGAGGCGAGAGGAATCTGCTTGGTTAATGTGATACGTGCGCCAACCTTCCTGCCCGCACGCTCCCGGAGCAACTCCGCGGCCTGAAACACGAGGTTCGTTTCCGCTGGTCTGCGTCGAAATGACGGCCCGCCGTAGACCCTCAACGTCAGCTCATCGGCCGTGTCCAAAGTCAGCTGATCGCGGGGGTCGATAGCGTGCATCACGCTGCGGATCTCGTGGTATCCGTCGGATCGCTTGCCAAGAACCTCGAGTGTTAGGTTCACCTTTGCTGGTGGGTGCAGCCAGACGTCGCTCACAGCGCCCCCTCTGGCCGGCCCCGCGCAACCCACGCGCGCGCCAGCCCCGCCCACTGATCGAGCGAGAGGTCCTGCGCGCGCAAGGTCGCATCGATGCCCGCCGCCGCGAGCAGCTCTGCGGCGCTCGGCGCCTCGATGCGCAGGCCGTTCGCGAGCGCGTTGCGCAGCTGCTTGCGTCTCGTGCTGAAGCCGGCGCGCGCGACGCGAAAGAACGCCTCGATGTCGTCGACCTCAGCGCGCAGCCGCGGCGCGATGTCGATGCGCACGACGGCCGATCGCACCTTCGGCGGCGGGTAGAACGCCGATGGCGGCACGCGGAAGAGCACGCGCGGCTCGCCGTAGAGCTGCACGGAGCAGGCGAGCAGCGACATCTCGCCGGGCTTCGCGGCGATGCTCTCGGCCACCTCCGCCTGCACCATCACGACGAGTCGTTCGGGCTTCAGCCGCGCCTCCAAATGGTGGCGCAGCAGCGGCTGCGCGACGTTGTACGGCAGGTTGCCCGCGACCACATACGGCCCGCGCTCGATGAGGTCGGCCGGCTCCAGGCCCAGCGCGTCGCCGTGCACGACCGTGACATTCGTGTTCGCGAAGCGCTGCTCCAGGTAGGGCGCGAGCGCGTCGTCCAGCTCGATTGCGACGACGCGGCCCGCCCGCGACGACAGCTCCGCGGTGAGGCCGCCCAGACCCGCGCCGATCTCGATCACGGTGTGGCGCTTCGTCAGGTCGCAGGCGTCCGCGATGCGGCGCAGCGCGCTCGTGCTGGTAAGGAAGTGCTGGCCGAGCGATTTGCGGGCCGAGACGCCCGCCTCGCGCAGCTCGCGCGGCGGCGCCGGCCCGCGACGGCGTCGCGGTGGCCGCGCGCGCGGCGAGTGCCTACGGCCCGAGGATGTAGATGTCAACCCACTGCGAGATCCAGCCCGGGACGACGCCGTCTGGATAGCCCAAGTCTATCATGGCGCCGCGGATGCCGCCGCCCGTGTCCGCCGCGACGGCGTAACCGTAGCCCGGCACGTAAAGCCGCGTGCCCAGCGGTATCACGCTCGGGTCGACGGCCACGATGCCCCGGTCCACCGGCACGCCGGTGGCCGTAATACCGTACGACGGGTCGGACGGCGACCGGCCGGCGCTCGCCGCGTTGTACCAGGTCGCGTAAACGCGCAACACCCCCGTCGGGTTGACGCCGTCGGGTAGTTCGCCTGGCGGTGGCGGCGCGTCCGCAGTCGAGTAGTAGATCACCGTGTTCGCCGGCTCCGGGTCGAACCAGTCGTCGACCAGCTCGCGCGAGATGGCTTCCCCGTTCTCGTAGACGGTGCGGTACTGGCGGTAGTGGACGCCATCCTGTCCCTGCACGACGCGCCGCTCGCCCCACGGCAAGGTCGCGTCCGCCTCGTACACCGTCTCGCTGGCGATCCGTTCGGTCTCCAGCACGTCCTCTTCGGAGATCGCGACCACGTGGATCGCCATGCCCGGCGCGATCGCCGCGTCCTCGCCGGGCTCCAGCCGGTACTCCGCCGGCAGGTCGATCTCGCTCTCGGCGATGGCCTCGCCCACCGTGCTGGCGAGCGTATAGACGATCGTCTTGCCCTCGGGCAGCGTGACGACTACCTGCATCGCGTGTTCGACGTGCACCTGCAACCCGGCCGTGAGCTCCGTGTCGAGCGACGGCTGCACCTGGTCGCCCGGACCCAGCCGCACGCCGACGTCGCGCAGCGCCGTCGCGATCGTCTCGCGGCTGGAGCGCAGCTGGAGCGGCTGGCCGTTCTCGACGACCGAGAACGGCACCGCGCGCCGCACCTCAAGCGCGACCGGCCCGTCGCCGGTCGCCGAGTCTCCAGCGTTCGGTCCAAGCGACGCCAGCGCGCTCGGCGGCGCGACGGAGGCGCTGGGCGCGACGAAGCTCTCGTTGCGCAGCACGCTGTCCTCGGGCGCGAGCGGCACGTCGGCCTCGCCGAGCAACTCCTCGATCGTCCCCGCTTGCGTGCGCAGCGACAGCACCTGACCGTCGACCTCGAGCACGGCCTCCGTCGCCCGGCGGACCGTGACCTCGTCGTCGCCGCTCGCCTCGACGCTGTCGCCCGGCTCCAGCTCGATGCCGGCCTGCGCGACCAGCGCCTCGCCATTGGTCGTGCGGCTGTTCACCGTCGTGACCCCGCCATCGACGGCGATGCGGACGTCGCGCAGCGGGAAGGCCAGAGAGAGCAGGAGGACGATCGCCAGGACCGCGAGACCCGCCGCCTGCAATCGAAAGCGGCGGCCGGCTACCAGGCGCCGGTAGCGCGCCCCGCCAGTCGGGACGCTGGTCTTGGCTGGCGGTCGGCGGGCCTCCTCAGACCCCGTTCCTTCGGGGAGCCCGCCGACGCGCTGGGGGAACGGCAAACCCGTGCGGTCCTCGCTTCCGTTCTGAGACCGTCGGTGTCGGTCCGGTGTGAGCGGCCGTGCACCCGCTGTCGATCCGGGCCGCAGGCTTATCCAGCGTCGGGCAAGCTCCAGCCCGGTGACCCTGCGGCACCCGAGAGCGACTGCTTACCGCTGCTTCCTTCCGGACCTGACGGGGTTCACAGCGTCTCGCCGCGCAGGACCAAGCCTTCAACGCCACCCGGCGCGGGCAGTCCCCACGGCGCTCGGACCTCGAGCGGGAATTCGGCCCCGCTAAAGCGGCTTGCGGGTTCAGGGCACCGCTAGCTCCCCGCCTAGCACGACCGCAACTCATGCTAGACCCATGGCCGGAACGGTGTCAACCCTGATTGCGTTGACCTCTTATGACGACCATGCCTATGATGGGGCAGTCCTTCCCGGGAAGGACCCGAGAGTAGGAGCCGCTGTTGCTACGTTCCCGCCGCGTCTGGCTCGGCTTCGCGATTAGTCTCGTCTTCCTCGGCCTCTTTCTCTACCAGACCGACTGGGACGAAATCCGCGACGCCTTCGGCGACGCCAACTACGCCATCGCGCTCGCCTCGCTGCCGGTGTATTTCGCCGGCATCTGGGTGCGCACCGTGCGCTGGCAGTACCTGCTGCGGCCGGTGGCGAAGGTCAAAGTGACCCGCCTCTATCCGGTCGTCATCATCGGCCTTATGGCGAACAACATCCTGCCCGCCCGCGCCGGCGAGTTCGTGCGCGCCTTCGTCCTCGGCGAGCGCGAGCGGGTCAGCAAGGCCTCCTCGCTAGGCACGATCGCCGTCGACCGCCTCTTCGACGGCCTCACCCTCGTGCCGATGCTCTTGATCGTCATCCCGTTCGTTAGCAGCAGCGAGGAGTTCCCCCTGCCGGTCGTCGACTGGACGGTCAACCTGCTGCAGCTCGCCGTCGTGATGGCCGTCCTCTTCGGCGCCGCGCTGCTTGTCTTGCTGCTGCTGGCGTTCTCGCACCGCGCTCGCGACCAGGCCGACCTGCTCGTGCACCGGCTGACGCCGGAACGCCTCCGGCCGAGCGTCGAGGGGCTGGCCCACTCGTTCTTCGCCGGCCTGCAGTCCCTCCGCAGCCCGCTCGACCTGACGGCGGCCTGGGGGATGTCGACTGTCTCCTGGCTGCTCGAGGCGACGATGTACTACATGGTCGGCCTGGCGTTCAACGTGGACGCCGGGTTCCAGTACTACCTCCTCGTCACGGCCGCGGCGAACCTGGCGATCTCGGTCATCGCCTCCCAGGGTGGCATCGGTCCGTTCGAGCTGGTCGCCAAGCAGACGTTCATCGCCGCCGGGCTGACCGAGTCCGGCGCCACCGCGTACGCGATCGGTCTCCACGCGCTCGTGCTGCTGCCGGTGATCGCCGTCGGGCTGTACTTCCTCGGCACGATGGGCCTCTCGCTGGGCGAGATGTTCCAGCGCTCCACGTTCGCGGCGGAAGCGGAACCGCTGCCCCCGGCCCTCTCCCAGAACGAGGCGCCCGGCTCGTGAAGGTAGGCATCGTCGGCGGCGGCGTCGCCGGGATGGCCGCCGCCTACCGGCTGATCGAGCGCGGCCACCAGGTCGCGCTCTTCGAGGCGAGCCCGTTCCTCGGCGGCCTGGTGCGCACCTTCGAGGTCGGCGGCGGCCGGCTCGAGTCGTTTTACCATCACCTCTTTTCGACGGACACCACGATCGTCCGGCTGATCGAGGAGCTCGGCCTCGGCGACCAGCTCGTCTGGCGCGACTCCAAGGTCGGCTTCTACCGCGACGGCCGGATCTACGACTTCGTCACGCCGCTCGATCTGCTGCGCTACAAGCCCGCGCCGCCCATCGACCGCATTCGCATGGGTCTCGCCGCGCTCTACCTGCGACGGCAGAAGGACGGCACGCGCTACGAGTCGGTCACCGCAGCCAACTGGGTGCGGCGCAACATGGGCAGGGGCGCCTACGACGCCGTCTGGGGCCCGCTTCTGCGCGGCAAGTTCGGCGACTTCCACGACCAGCTCGCCATGGTCTGGCTCTGGAACAAGATCTACCTCCGCTTCGCCTCGCGGAAGGGCATCTCGCAGCACGAGCAGCTCGGCTACCTGCTCGGCAGCTTCGGCGTCTACATCGACGAGCTGGAGCGCCGCCTGCGCGCGAGCCCGCAGACGGAGGTCCACACCGGCACGGCAGTGCAGGAGGTCGTCGTCGAGAACGGCCGCGCGCGCGGCCTTCTCCTCGCCGGGGGCGAGCGGCGCGACTTCGACGCCGTCATCGCCTGCATGCCGGCGCACGTCTTCGCCAGGCTCGTGCCGCAGCTCCCGGGCGCGTACGCGGAGAAGCTGACCGGCGTCCAGTGGCTCTCGGCGATGTGCTACATCATGGCGCTCAAGCGCTCGCTCTCGCCGATCTACTGGCTCAACATCGCCGACGACGAGGTCCCGTTCATCGCCTGCATCGAGCACACCAACTTCATCGAGAGGGAGCGCTACGGCGGCCACCACGTCGTCTACCTCTCGAACTACCTGCGGCCGGACCACCCGTACCTCGGCATGGAGATCGACGACATCGAGCGCGAGTACCTGCCGCACCTCACGAAGATCAACCCGGAGTTCACGCCCGACTGGATCAGCGAGCGCTGGCTCTTCAAGGGCCCCTACGCGCAGCCCGTCGTCACGATCGGCTACCGGGAGAAGATCCCGGAGCACCGCACGCCGATCGACGGCCTCTACCTGGCGACGATGAGCCAGATCTACCCCGAGGACCGCGGCCAGAACTACAGCATCAAGATGGGCGAGCAGGTGGCGGCGCTGGCGGTGGAGGACCTGGCGGGCGCGGCGAATTGAATTGTTTTTTGAACACCTGAGAAAAACCCCCTCGATCTGAATCTGCGCGCGGCGAATTTTCCGAATTGACCCGCGCGTGTTGCAAGTGAGCGGCGACTCGCAGACCCACCCCCTGACCCCCTCCCGCGTCGGGAGGGGCAATTCTTCGCTCATCGATCTGGTGCGGGCCATGGTGGGAGGGTAGGGGAGGCTGGGAAGAGCGCCAAGGGGGAGGGGGCACGTATTGGTTGCTGGTTGCTGGTTGCTGGTCGCTGGTTGCTGGTTGGAAAACGGATAGACGGAACCCTCACATCCGGCCCGTCTCTCCCGCCAAGGAAAGTGTTACCCATGTCCCCGCACACCTGTAACCCATGTCGCCGGTCTGCACACTTGCGGGAGAGGGGGCGACCAGTCGTTCAGCGTCTAGCAGAGTGCTGAAAAACAGATGTCTGCCGTGGGGGCCCCCCCCCCCCCCCCCCCCCGGAGAGAGTGGGGGGGGGGGCCCCCCCCCCCCCCCCCCCCCC
>Ga0326597_10002000_pt1 | contig 31170 bp, 22 predicted proteins | sample RVTome_12_FD_203789 | JGI IMG/M metagenome (GOLD analysis project Ga0326597, IMG submission 203789) | Soil microbial communities from uranium-contaminated site in the Upper Colorado River Basin, Wyoming, United States - RVT100D185 | ecosystem: Environmental > Terrestrial > Soil > Contaminated >...
GGGCAAGGGCCAGATTGAGAAGTGAGCGTAATCCGCATAAGCCCAAACAGTGCATCAGCTGAACCGCCAAGAACACCCAGCGCCAGCGCTGGGTACCCGGTGCGCCAAGAAACTCCCCATATTCACGGTCGAATGGGAAGGGGGCCCGAAGGCCGGCTCGGAACTTTTTGATACGGATTTCGTCTCCAGCCCTGATAAGGACTGGCGTGCCTTTGCGACCTAGGCGACCTTGGCGGTGAAAAATTCGGGATAACTTGTCGTGGATATTGCTGCCTGGGGTCGCTCCAGGGTGAATATATCGAAGGATATACTTGTCTGTCGCCCTTGCCAGGAAACCGGCCACCTTCCTTCCGGCCGGGAACAGTGAAGTGGTCGTGATCCTGTGAGCTGATCCGGCCGCCCTGCTCATCTAACCGCAAGAATCTTTGGGGCCCAGCGCCCCCCCTGGCAACCCCATTCCATTCTGGCCTCCAACCCTGCCGCCTGGCACCCCCGTTGCAACCCACCCCCACCAAGGAGTCGATTGCCCATGGACTACTTAGAACAGTCACCCGTTCAACCTTCTGATTCTAATTCGCGGCCGTTTCGGACCGCCCGGCTGGGTCGCCGAGATCCAAATCAGATGCGGAGCAAGGTCATGCGGAAGAATCTAGGCCTACTGCCTCTCGCTGAGGTAACGCTTCTCAGCCTCGTCATTCTCCTTCTAGGAGGTACGCCGCTGGGAGTTGGAAAGGCAGAGGCGGCCATCCAGTTCCGGGCCGCGGCGCAGTCGAGTGTGAGCACAGTCGCCGCCCCCAATTTCCAAGCAGCCGGAACTGCGCAGGCGAGCGCCGGTGCACTCACCGTCCCATGGCCGGCGCACCAAGCGGATGACATCGGCCTGCTGATTATTGAGACCGCGAACCAGGCAGTGACACTCGGGACGAACGGTGGGGATTGGACCGAAGTAACCAACTCGCCGCAAGGGACTGGCACAGTGTCAGGCGGCGGAACCCGGCTGACTGTGTTCTGGAGCCGTGCCACATCGAGCTCGATGGGGGACGTTGGGGTCAACGACTCGACCAACCATCAGCGCGCACAGATACTCACTTTCCGGGGCGTCTTCACATCTGGCAACCCCTGGGACGGAACACCAGCCGGGGACGTGGCCTCAACCGCCTCCACGGCCGTCTCGATCCCGGGGGGCACGACCACGGTCGCCAACACCCTCGTGGTTGCCATCGTCGCGAACGCGACGGATACGACCGCCGACCAGACCTCCGGTTGGACGAACGCGGGTCTGACGACCCTGACCGAGAGGGAGGACGGCAACACCGGCGCGAACAACGGCGGCGGCTTTGGCGTCGCCACGGGCGTGAAGGCGACGGCGGGTGCTTACGCCGCGACGACGGCCACGCTCGCCACCGCGTCGGCCCAGGGCCGGATGAGCATCGCCCTCCGCCCCTCGATACCATTGACCATCGCTTTGCCGACCGGCACGGTCCAGGACGACGTGATGGTCGCCAGCATCGGATTCCGCGCGCTCTGCTGTGTCGCAGACAGCTCGGGTGGCATCGGGATCACTCCTCCGACCGGTTGGACCCCCGTGCGCCGGCTCGACAACGGAAACAGCACCAGCAATGGGCTGGCCGTCTATCAGAAGGTGGCGGGGGCCAGTGAGCCGGCCAGTTATACATGGGAATTCTCTTGCACTGGAAACTGCGACACAGCCGGATTCGAAGTCGCCTTGGGCGGGATCGCGAGCTTCTCGGGCGTGGACACGGCGAGCCCCATCGACGTGGAGAACGGCCAGAGCACGCCCTCGTCGAAGAGCCACCTAACTCCCGACGTCACCACGACCGTCGCCAACACAATGCTGGTCACCTCGCACGACGTCTCCAACGCTGGCACCTGGCAGAACCCGCCGCCGTCCGGCATGACGCAGGCCTTCCAGGGCACCAGCGGCATCGAGATGATTCAGGTGAGCTATGCTCTTCAGGCCACCGCGGGCGCAACCGGCCAGAAGCAGGCCACGGATCAGGGTCCTGACGGCAATGACGTCGGCAATGCCCACATCCTGGCCCTGCGGCCGATCTGCGCGGTGGCGCCCAGCGAGGCCGCCTACGTGGCGGCCAACGCCCAGCCCGCCCAGGCCACGGTGTACTGGTCGAGCAGCAACCCGGCCCTGATCCTCCGGAAGTCCGGGTCGTCCATCACCGACGCCCCGAACAACGGGACGTCCTACAACGTCAACGATACGATCGGGACTTCGACGGTGGTCTACAACGGGTCCGTGGTGGAGACGAGCTTCAACCAGGGGAGCCTTACCAATACCACGACGTATTATTACAAAGTCTTCGCCAAGAGCGGCACCTGCTATTCACCGGCCGGGACCGAGGTGAACGCCCGGCCAGAGGCGGGGCCCGCACCTGCCTGGTCCTATATGATGGCCAACGGCTCCACGATGCGGGCCGGGATCGCGGGAGAGGGCTCCCTCAATAGCTCCGGGAACTTTGGCCGGATCATCTCGCTCAACACCAGCAACGGCACCCAGATGTGGACGCCGGTGGCCACCAACGGCGCGGTCCAGAGCTGGCTCACGTGGCTTCCCCTGAACACCGGGGTCAAACTTGTCCAGACCGGGACCGCGACAATGCCGGTGGGCGTGACGAACGCGCCCGAGACGGTCAATGTGCCGCTGTCCACGCCCCTGACCAATCTCAGCCGGTCGGTGCTGTTCTTCACCCTCCGGGAGTCGGCTGTCGATCCGGGGGACGGCCAGGTGCGCGGCCAGATCCTCGACGTCAACACCCTCCAGTTCAACCGGGCCAACGACACCAGCCTGTCGGATGTGACGATCCAGTGGACCGTCGTGGAGTTCATGGGTGGGGTCTACGTCCAGCGGGGCACCATCGTAGCCACCGACACCAGCACCGCAACCATCAACGCCGTGGATCCGAGCAAGACATTCACGCTGATCTCGTGCTCCGTCGAGGTCGGCGATGCGACATACGGTAGCGATGACTACTTCCGATCCCAGTTGACCAACGCCACGACGCTAGAGGTCGTCCAAAGCACGACCGGAACCAAGCCCTGCGACTGGCAGGTGGTCGAGTACGCGGGGGCGTCGGTCCAGCGGGGGATCGGAACCCTCGCCGCCGGAACCGCCTCCTCGGGGGCGATCGGGATCTCTTCGGTGGACACGACCAAGTCCTTCGTCCACGTCACCTGGAAGTCGGATGGGAACGGGACGGGCAATAACTTCCTGCGGGCGCGGGTGACCGGGCCGACGGAGATCACGATTGACCGGGCCGCCACGGGGACCATCATCGATTACTCCTGGGAGGTGGTCTCCTTTACCGATGGCACCACGGTTCAGTCCGGCAACCTGGCCTTCGGCACGGGGCAGACCAGCCTGACGGCCGGCCTCAGCGTGGACCCCGCGCGGGCGGTGGCGTTCCTCTCCGCCTATCAGCGCGGGGGCAGCCACGCCTACACGGCGGACGATGAAGTCGGCCCGGGTTGGTTCACGGCGACCATCACGGATGGCAATACCCTGACGGTGCAGCGGCAGATCACCCAGTCCGTCGCCGCCGACGCGGCCTGGTTCGTGGTACAGTTCCCGGCGGCCGCCGAGACGCCCACGGTCCTCGGCGGCGACCAGACCGCGCGCGTCTACTCCGTGGACGCCGCAACCGGGGCGACCAACTGGACGGTGAACCTGACGGGGAGCGGGGCCGACACGGTCCAGGCCGCCGTGGCGGCCCAGCTCTGGAAGTGGTCGGACAGCGCCTTCCAGGCGGCCTATGGGGATGACGTCCTCTTCGTGGCCACGCGGAATGCCAGCAGCACCAATAACAAAGTCTTCGCCCTGCGGGCCAGCGACGGGGGCGTCCTGTGGACCTTCAACCCGGGCAACATGGACTACATCGTGGGGATGCCCTGGGTGGATTATGCGCGAAACCGGGTGTACGTCGCTAGCCGGAGCAACGGCGGGACCCAGGCGAGCCTCTGGGCCCTCAACGGCCTGAACGGGAGCCTAGTGACTTCCCGCAACCTGAACGATGTCGAGGCCTCCCCGACCATGAGCTATGACGGGAACACCCTGTACGTGGCGAACCTGAGCGGGGACCTCTACGCCATCAACCTGAACTCCCCGACCCTGGCGAACAAGTGGCCCACCCCGTTCCCGGCGGGCGATCCCATCAAGGGCTTCATCTGGGAGGACTGGAACACCCCCGGGCGCCTGTACTTCGCGACCAGCGGGAACCTGGTCTGGTGCATCACCGACAATGGGGGCACCCCGGGCTACCAGTGGGCCACGGTGGTGTCCAATCCCTCCACCCCGCTGCCCATGGATACGCTGCTCTACGTGGGCTCCTCGGATGGGAAGGTCCACCAGCTCCGCCTGAGCGACGGCAATGACGATCCGGCCAAGCGGTACACCGTCGGGTCCGGGGCGTATCAGGTCGGGGACGTGAGCACCGAGACCTGGACCGAGATCTTCGTCCCCACCACGGAGGGGAAGCTGTACAAGCTGCCCCTGTCGGGGTTACCGTAGGTGAACCGCCAATCCCGCGCCACGCGGGACAAGGGCGCCAAGGGAACTCTTATAATCTTAAGGAGCGTGTGATGCGTAAGTCAGTAGTCCTGAGTGTGGCCGTCCTCGTGGGGCTGCTGCTGGGTCTCCCGGCCGAGGCGCGCCAGGTCGCGGGACGGGCGGACCCGGTGCGGCTCTCCCCGTTCGCGCTCGCGGGTCAGCCTGCTCGAAGCCCCCAGGTCGGGCCCGGGCGCACCGGCGGGGGCTCGGTGTCGCCGGGCTACGTGCCGCCCCTGGTGGAGAACCTCGGGCACGTGCGGGTCTCCCTCGTCGGCCTCCTGCACACCGGGCGGCAGGACGCGGGGTGGCGGTTCTCGGGCCAGACGCTCCGGGACCTGCTGATCGTGGTGGAGTACCGGGACCTCGCCGCCGGCCCGCACACCCAGCGGCTGAAGCTCTACGCCCCCGATGGGGCCCTGTACCAGCAGTTCACCACCGCGTTCCAGGCCACGGGCCAGTCCCGCCGAGGGGCGGGATGGGAGCGGGTCGAGACGCGCCTCCTCGTGGGGGGCACCTGGATCACGGAGCATGGCCTGTACGGCCCCTGGCGCTTCGAGGTGTACGTGGACCAGGCGCAGGTGCCGACCACCAAGGAGCAGAGCTTTCATCTGGCGAAGTAAGAGTCCTCCCGTGTAGTTTTCCTTGCCGCTGAAAGCCCCGTCTGGTATCGTCCGCAGAACAAGTCGATCCTGAATCGTTCTCCCCCCCCTCACCCCACCCCTCTCCCACAACGGGGAGAGGGGCAACGGTGAGGTTGCCCTCTCCCATCACCCGTTGTATTGGGAACAGCAACGGGTCCCGGGAGAGGGGACCGTAGTGGAGTTGCGCTCTCCCCCCAAGGGGGGAGCATGGGATGAGGACGCATATGGCCTATGGCGCATAGCCTATGGCAAGGGAGCCTCGTTCCGGGTTCTTGCCATACGCCATACGCCGGCTTCGAACATTGGAGGGCAGCGGATGGAGAAGCAGAGTCACCGAGAGGCTGGAAAGCCCGCAGAGACGACGCGCCGGCCATACGAGCGCCCAGCAGTGAGCTGGGAAGAGGACTTCGAGCCATACATTTTCTCGATGTGCGGCAAGATGGCGGGTAGCGGGGGAGCATGCACCTTCAGCAGGAGATCGTAGGGACCTACAAGATCGCGGGGATCTCCTGCCGATTGGAATGTCGGGAGGAGAACTTCCGGGCACTTCTGGTCTCCCGGTATGCCGCCTTCAGTTCCAGCAGCGACGGGGCTCCTGAAGTCACCGTGAAAGTAGACCCTACTACGGCTCCCTCGGACGGAGTGGAGGCTCGGGCAACCGGTCCGTTCGCCAGGCTTGGTGGGCGGGATCCCGTGCTGACCATCGAAGGTGTGGGCTTCCGCGGGGCCTTTGACGAGGTGTCGGGGGAAGGCTGGATTACCCAGCCGCCTGACCCCACGGCTCTCGAAACCTTTCTCACCGCCATTTGTGCAGGGCGCCTCTTGAAAAATCAAGGCTTCCTGCTCCACGCAGCCGCGATCATGACGAACGGAGACTCCTACGTCTTCTTCGGTCCTTCGGGCAGTGGAAAGACCACGGTGGCGGAGCTGATCGGGAAAGGCGTCATCACCGACGAAATCACGGCCATTCGGCGAGAGGATGAGGGGTACGTAGTCTCAGCAGTCCCCTGGAGGGGGCAGTCGCTCACTGCGCCTCTGTCCGGGCTCTTCCGTCTCCGAAAGGCACGGGAGACTGCGTTCAGTCCGCTCTCCCCTATCGAGGCGCTCCGGCAGCTTCTGCCCAGCGTCTTCTTTCCCCGCGCTGACGCCCGGGAGATCGATCGCTTCCTGGAGATCGGGGGAGACCTGGTGGAGCGGGTGCCCTGTTACGAGATGCGCTTCACGCCAGACGGCTCGTTTTGGGCGGCCATCCCCCGGACGCGGGGAGCAGGAGCATCATGATCAGTCAATATGAACAGTTGATCCGCGTCGCCTCGCGGGCCCACATCCCGCTGAGCGTCCTTTACGAGGTCACCCACCGGTGCAACCTCGGATGCGAGCACTGCTACCTCTCAGAGGGCCCGGTGGGGCGGCCCAGACCAACCCGAGAAGAACTCTCCCTGGAGGAGATCCGGCGCATCCTGGATCAACTGGCCGAAGCCGGAACCATGTTCCTCACGCTAAGCGGTGGTGAGGTGTTTCTGCGACGGGACGCACTCGACATCGTGGCGCACGCCCGCTCGCGTGGTCTTTCGGTGACCGTCTTCACTACGGGAACTTTGCTCACGCCGGAGGCGGCCACTCGACTGGCCGACCTCCACCCACTCTCCGTGGAGGTAAGCATCTACAGCCCTCAACCGGAGGTCCACGACCGGGTCACGCGGATTCCCGGCTCACACGCGCGGTCTCTCCGGGCCCTGCGGCTGCTCAAGGAACGGGGCGTGATCATCGTCATCAAGAGCCCGCTGATGAGTCTGAACTCGGGGGAATACCACGGAATCGTTGAGCTGGCGGAGGAACTGGGGGCCGGCTACGGCTTTGACCCCATGCTGGTCCCACGGCGGGACGGGAACATGGCGCCGGTCAACCTGAGCTTGGACCAACAGCAGCTCTACAACATCTTCTCTGATCCGGTCCTCGCCAAGGAGCTCTCCCAGCCCGTGAAGTGTCTTCCCCTGCCCGGGGAAGAGATATGCGCCACCGGGCGGCGACACTGCCTGATTTCTCCCTACGGCGATCTCTTCCCGTGCATGGTTTTCCCGGTGCCGGCGGGAAACCTCAGAGAGAAGAGCTTCCACGAAATCTGGACAGGCTCCCCGCTCCTTCAGGATCTGCGGACGAAGACCGTGGACGACCTCCGAGGCGGGGCGAAGGCGATTGGCGGCTTCCGCTGCAGCGCCCTGGCCCTCATCGAAAACGGGGATTTCCTTGGCCCCTTCTCCCGAGGCGAAGAGATGGCCGAGCTCCAAGCCGTTGCTGCCGACAGCCACTCCCCCGGACGCTGAAGTTCAACCGCAAAGGACGCCGGTACCAACGGCCTCGCCGTTGGTACGCAAAGAACTGCCCCATATTCCGGATACAACCAGGCGGACCCCCATGAACGGCCGGGAACATTTTTGGTACCGTTCTCTTTCCGAATCGCTGAGATATGGCCTGCCGTTGCGTCCTTGTCCCGCCCTAGGCGGGATTGGCGGTGAAAAATCTGGGATAGGTTCTCTTTGCGATCTTTGCGAGCTTTGCGGTTGAAAATGGACCGATCCGCCGAGCAGTCGCTTTTGATGGAGGCCGGGCGCGCCTTCCTATCAGGAGAGACCACTCCCGACCTCGCAGCACTTGCTGCCGGCCCCCTTGATTGGGGAAGGATTATCCGCCGCGCAGAGACCGAGCGTCTGGGCGCGCTCCTCTACGCAGTCCTGTCACCCCTCGCCCTTCCGGCCCCCATTAGCACGCATTATTCACGAATCCCTGAGACACCCTCACCCCCGCCCTCTCCCATCGAGGGAGAGGGGCACAATTCTTCATTCCCTCTCCCCACCGCGGGAGAGGGACAGGGTGAGGGGGCCGTCTCGACGCAGGAAGCGGCTTCACGAATAATCCAGGTTAGAGATCGTCTCCGAGCCGCCTGGCTGGGCGCGCGGCGCCAGTACCTGCTTGGCATCCAGCAGCTCACCCGGGTCCTGTCCGCCTTCGAGCGGGAGGGTGTGCCCGTGATCCCACTGCGGGGACCCGCACTGGCAGAACTCTTGTATCGGGATCCCGCGCTCCGCTCCTTCACCGATCTCGATCTGCTTGTCCACGAGGGTAACCTCCCCCGAGCGCTGTCGCTCCTCTCCGGGTTGGGGTACCGCCACATGGAGGCGGGTCTGCCGCTGTCCCTGGAGCTCACCTGGAGGCACGCCGCCTCCTTCGTGCCAGAGGCACCTGAGGAAATTCCCATTGACCTTCACTGGGGGATGGTGGATTACCCGGGCCTCGCGCCGGCGGCCGCGATCACCCAACAGGACCTCTGGGATCGGGCGGTGCGGGTGGAGGGGCCGTATGGCGTCCGTTGGGAATTCTGCCCGGAGGATCTCCTGATCTCTCTGGCCCTCCACTGGGCGGTCCACCACGCGCTCTCGGGTCTCATCTGGCAGCTCGACCTGGCCCTCTTGATTCTCCGCTACGGAGACACGTTGGACTGGGACGCGGTGATTGAACGTGCCGGGCGGTGGCGGATCCGGGGACCGGTCTTCTTCGCGCTGCGGGAGGTTCGGGACTGCCTCGAGGCGGCGGTGCCCGCTTGGGTTCTTGACCGGCTCAGGCCTGTGGGTCTCCGACCTACCCTCTTCGACTGGCTTCGCCAGAGGGGGGAGGAGTATAGGGAGCGGCTCGATTACCTCGTCCCGTTTCTGGTGATGGACAGGGGATCCGACATGCTGCGGGCGCTGGCCAGTGCTGTCGTGCCGCCCGCGAGCTGGCTCCGGTGCCGGTATGGCAAGGCATCGGTGCTCGGGGCCTACATGGCACACTGCGCGAGGATCGGTCGGGTTTGCGCCAGAACGACCTGGGCGAGCCTTGGCCGCGCGCACTGAGCCCAGACAGTGCATTTGAACCGCAAAGGGCGCCGGTACCAACGGCCTTGCCGTTGGTGCGCAAAGAATACCCATGGAGATTTTCCAGCATGGGATCCGCAGAGTCGTTCTGGGCCTTGAAGAATAGGTCCCCTTTGCGATCTTTGCGAGCTTTGCGGTGGAACGGTTGGGTTATGGGGTTGAGTTAGCGAAACGCCTTTTTGCTTGCAGGGTTCCAAGGGGTCTGTTATATACCGCTCTACAGTCCTCTGGGAGGGGGGCTATAGATATAGGTCCGGACTGCGCTACACGTATCGACAGTCACCTCGGGACAGACCGGCGAAAGGAACTGGGGAGGAAGATCTTACACGGGGTGTATTTGACCTGTCGCTTGAGCTGGCCGGGGAGCGGGGTGTGTACGAACAATACTGGGGTCTGAAGGCGCCTCCCTTCCAGAACGTGCCCGACCCAACCTTCTTCTTCCTCTCTGCCCGGCACCGGGAAGGGCTCGCCCGTCTCCTGTACGCCGTCAAGCACAACAAGGGCGCGGCCCTGCTGGTCGGCGATGTGGGGTGCGGCAAGACCACCCTGAGTCGCGCGCTCATCCTCCAATTGGCAGAAGAAAAATATGACGTCGGCCTGATCACCAATCCCGCCTTGCCGGGCAACGACTTTCTGGAGGAGATCGACCTGCAATTGGGTATCCACCCCGCCAACAACAGCAAGGTGGCGATCCTGCGGGCGCTTAACGATCGCTTGCTCGCAAACGTCAGAGAGGGGAAGGAGACAGTCCTGATCGTGGACGAGGCGCACAGCATTCGAGACCCGGATGTCTTTGAGGAACTCCGGATGCTGTTGAACTTCCAGTTGAATGACCGGTTCCTCCTGAGCCTCATCCTGATTGCGCAGCCAGAGATCAATGAGATCATCGGCAGGATCAAGCAACTGGAGCAGCGGATCGCGATCCGCTATTCTCTGTCGCCGCTGGAGCAGGCCGAGATCGGGCCGTACATCACCTACCGATTGGAGAAGGCGGGGGCCAAACGAGCCCTCTTCTCCGAGGAGGCGCTGCAGGTCGTGTGGCAGGCCACCCGGGGTGTCCCCCGGCGTATCAATACCCTCTGTGACCTCTGCCTCCTGGAGGGGTACGCCAGCCGCACCCAGACCGTGGATCACGACCTGGTGAAGCGCGTTGCGGCGGGGATGACCTAACCGCAATGCGGAACACCCTGGGGGTACCCGACTGCGGAATGCGGAGTGACAGTCCGAAGTTCCAAATTCGAATTTCGAAATTGGTGGAGGGAGTGCCATCACCCGACTGAGCGACCTGGTGCGGAGAGCACACGCCGCCAAGACGGATAAAGGCGAGAAGGAGACTTCGTCGGCCTTCACCCGGTTGGATACGCTCATGCAGCAGGCGCCCCCCGGGAGCATAGAGGCGGGCCAGGGTGGGGAAGCCCTCTACCAGAAAGCCCGGCAAGAGATCGCCCGCATCGTGGAGGCGGCGAGCTGGAACAAGCCCTACCAGGTGAACGCGCTCCAGGCGGTCGCTCAGGACCTCGTCGAGTCTCTGCTGGCCGGGGATGACCTGTTGCTCCAGGCGCTGGAGGGGGGCGAGACGCACCTGGATCTGCCGACTCACATGGTCAACGTGGCCGTCTTCGCCATCCGGATCGGCCAGGGAATCGGCTACGGCCCGCAAGACCTGGGGCGGGTGGCCCTGGCGGCCTGCCTGCACGACGTGGGCATGGTCACCGTCTCCCGGACCATCTTGGAGAAAAGCGAGCCGCTGACTGCCGAGGAACTCGCCCAGATCCGTCAGCACCCCGAAAAGAGCCACCAGATGCTGCAGGCCCTCGGGCCGGAGTTCGACTGGGTGGCGACAGTTGCCCTGCAGGAGCAAGAGCGCGAGGACGGCAGCGGCTATCCCCTCGGGCTCAAGGGGGACCAGATCCACGAGTATGCCAAGGTCATCGGCCTGGCCGACGTGTACGAGTCCCTGACCCACGCGCGCCCCTATCGGACCATGCTGGTGCCCTACGACCTCGAGGAGATCGCCCGGTCCCAAGCGCATGCATTCCCGGAGCGGCTCCACCAGGCGATGATGCGGGTCCTGGCGCCACTCCCGACGGGAACCCCCATCCGCCTCCCCATCAAGGAACTGCACACGCCGATTGAACCGATGGAGATCTCAGCCTCCGCCGCGCCACTCACACCGGCCGCGGCAGCGGCGCCCAAGGCCCCACCTCCGGCGGCGGAACCGGGCCACAGGGAGGAAGCCCTCTACCAGAATGCCCAGATGGAGGTGGCCTGGGCCGTGGAGTTGGCGGCCCAGGGGAAGTTGACGTCGCTGGACGCTCTCGAAGCAGTGGCCAAGGACCTGGTCGAGTTCCTGGCAACCGGGGATGCCCTGCTCGCCCGGGCCCTGGCGGCCGGCGAGACCCACCTGGACCTGGCAAGTCACATGGTGAACGTGGCGATCCTGGCCATAAAGATCGGGCAGGGGATCGGCTACGGAGCGGAGGACTTACGCCGGCTGGCCCTGGCGGCCTGCCTGCACGACGTGGGCATGGTCAGCGTGCCCCAGGCCCTCCTGGAGAAGCGCGGACCCCTCTCCCCGGACGAGCTTGCCCTGCTCCACCAACACCCCGAGCGTGGCTCCCGGATGCTTCAGGCCCTCGGGCCCGAGTATAGATGGCTGGCCACCGTCGCCCTGCAGGAGCAAGAGCGCGAGGACGGCAGTGGCTATCCCCTCGGGCTCAAGGGAGACCAGATCCACGAGTTCGCCAAGGTCATCGGCCTGGCCGACGTGTACGAGTCCTTGACCCACAAGCGCCCGCATCAAAAGCTCCGGGTCCCCTTTGAGGCAGTCAAGGAGATCATGACCGCCGACCGTAGCAAATTCCCGAATCAGATTCTCAAGGGGCTGATCCAGGGCCTCTCCACCTTCCCGGTGGGCAGCATCGTGCGCCTGAACTCCAAAGAGTTTGCCCGCGTCGTTGCCACGAATCGCGCCTTTCCCCTTCGGCCGGTGGTCGAGGTCCTCACCGGACCCAGGGGGGACCGGATCGCAACACCCCGCCAGATTGACCTGGCCCAAAATAGCCTGATGTACATCACCGATGCGGCATCCGCCGACGAGGTCGGCGTCCTCAGAGCGCTCTGATCCTTTTCGCCCCGAGGACAGCCTGCGGGGTTGTCCAGGGTTCTTCCAGGTTGGTCTCTGCTGTTACCGCGATCCGTCATCCGCCTCCGGCTGTTTGCCCGTGCACAATCCCCGAGCTGAACCCAAATTTTTCACCGCCAATCCCGCCCGAGGCGGGACAAGGGCGCAAAGGCGCGCCGGTTCTCATCTGGGGTGGAGACGAATTCCGGTCCAAAAATCTCTGAGCGACTTTCGGGCCTCGTTCCCATTAGACCTTGAATATGTGGAGCGTCTTGGCGCACCGGGTACCCAGCGCTGGCGCTGGGTGTTCTTGGCGGTTCGCCTGCTGCACTGTCCGCGCTGAATCTTCTTGACGTGGCCGGGGAGGTTGCTAAGGTAACCTCTCATGGAACTTCTTCCAAGCCCTTGACACTCATGGAGGCGTTCTATAGTATGCCGCGTGTTATCGTGGAGGAAGGAGTCCGGGTGTTTAACCCGTATCGACCGGTTGTCCGGGGCGGTAAGGCCTATGGCGGGGGTTCGCGGGTCCGCATGGCCGTGGGCGCGCTCGCCTGGGTGATGTCGGGAAGCCTGCTAGTTTCGTGCATGGCACGGTTTCCAATCCCAGAGCCGACGGCGGTCAATCCCGAGACCTTCCCCCAGACTCCTCCTCCGCAAGCCCCCCCGCTTCCCCCGGAACTCCCGTCGCCGGACACTGAGAACCGAACTTTCGTGACCATTGATGGCATTCCGCAGTACAGGATCGGAGCGGGAGATGTCCTGGATGTGTTCGTCACGCGAGGCGCAACGCAAGACCGGCTCCAGGTTCTGGTCCGGACCAACGGCCGCATCTCGGTGAGCTTTGCCGAGGTCAATGTGGACGGTCTGACCGCGGATCAGGCGGCCGAGGAGATCGCCCGGAAGCTCTCCGTCTATTTCCGAAATCCCCAGGTGGATGTCCAGGTCAAGGAGTACAACAGCAAGAAAGTTTCTATGCTCGGGGCCGTCGCGCTGGCGCCGCGGGGCGGGATTGGCACTATCCCCCTGACGGGGCGAACCACCCTGCTGGAGGTCATTGCCAGGTCCGGGGGCCTTGCCCCGAACGCCAGCCTGGACCGGGTCCGGGTCACCCGGGAGGGGGGGAAGTCCTACACGGTCAACATGTACCGGTACGCCTTTGAGGGGGACCTCTCCCAGGAATTCATCATGGACGCCGGGGATGTCGTGTTCGTCCCGGAACGGGTCGGAGGAGAGGAGCGCCGGGTCTTCGTGCTGGGCGAGGTGAAGACCCCCGGACCCGTGTCACTCTTCCCCTCGATGACCCTGGCCCAGGTGATGGCGCAGGCGGGTGGGTGGAATGACGGCGCCCTGTACCAGGAGGCACGGATCATCCGGGGGGATTTGAAGAACCCGGAGATTGTTTCGGTGGATCTTGGGCGCCTGGTCCTGGCGGGCGATCGCCGCATCGACCAGCTCCTGCGACCCAACGACATCGTTCTCATCCCGCGGACCCCGATCGCCGATTGGAACGCGTTCCTGGCCCAGCTTCGGCCGACCCTGGAGTTCTTCACGCTTCCGTTCCAATCTGTATTGACCATCCGGGGGGCAACAACCAACCCATGAGCCAGTACGATCTCAACCTCCGCGATTACTGGCGGATCCTCCGGAGGCGATGGCAGATCGTGGCAATCGTGGCCTTGTCCTTCGGGGCCACAGCCTACGTCCTCTCCGAAGTGCAGAAGCCCGACCCGATCTACCAGGCCACGGCCGTGGTCAAGTTCGAGCGCATGACGACCCTGGTGGGTCTGCTGGTCGAAACCATCTCCGTGTCCCCAGGTGACAGCCTGGCCACCCAGGCGGCCGTGGTCCGAAGCTTCTCGGTTCTGGAGCGGGCGGCCAAGAGCCTGCGGCTGATCCCAACCGAATTGGATTCCGAGGCCATCAAGCGGATCCCCCGGTACATCCAGCTGCTCAGCGACCTCCGGCTTCAGGTGGCGGCGGCCCCCGAGGAGAACACCACCCTCATCAACATCACCGTGAACGCCCCGGATTCGGCCCAGACGACCCGGATAGCCAACGCGGTGGCCCAGGCCTACCGGGAAGAGAACCTCCTCACCCGGAACCGGCAGATCCGCGAGGCCCGCCGCTTCATCGAGGAGCAAGTGTCGGAGGTCACAAGCCGGCTGCAGGGGGCCGAAGAAGGCATTCGCGCCCTGAAGGAGGGCCGCGGGTTCGTCTCCCTTCAGGAGGAGACCAGCGCCCTCCTGGCTCGGACGGCCGCGCTGGAGGCTGAGTACGACAAGGTCCGTCAGGTCCACCAGGAGACGGCCAACCAGATCCAGACCCTCCAGGACCCCCAGGTCGCCGCCGGTGCAACCCCCCCCCGAATCTTCACTGACGCCGGCGATCCCAGCATTGCCAAGCTGAACACCAGCCTCCTGGATCTGGGTGTGGAGCGCGAGAACCTGCTCATCACCCTCACCCCGGAGCACCCTCAGATTGTGGACCTCACCGCCCGCATCGCCAGCACCCGGAACAACCTTGTCCGGGAGCTTCGGTTGAAGCTCCAGAGCCTGCAGGGGCGGGCGGCGATCCTGCAGCGGCACATCCAGAACCTCCGGCAGGAACAGCGCGGCCTGCCGGAAGTGGTCCGGCAGTACACCCAGCTCCAGCGGGACATGACGATCAACGAGACCCTCCTGTCCCAGCTCCGGTCCAAACTCCAGGAGGTGCAGATCAAGGAGAAGGAGCAGGCAGAGGAGGTCAGCCTGGTCCGGCCGGCCACCGAGCCCAGGCGTCCCATCAACCCGGCGCAGACCTTGGGGAAGCTGCTCGTGGGGGGGTTGATCGGCCTGCTCATCGGTACCGTGCTGGCCCTCGTCCTGGAGTCGCTGGATACCTCGATCGGGACCATCCAGGACGTGGAGGGCTACATGGAGCTGCCGGTGCTGGGCCTCATCCCCAACATCGATCCGTCCAAGGACCCGGCCCTGGCGCCCATGGAGGGCGACGAGGACGGCGCCCTGGCCAAGATCCAGCCCTTCCTGATTACGCTCCTGAGCCCCATGTCCACCATCGCCGAGGCCTACCGTTCGTTGCGGACCAACGTGGAATTCCTGTCGCTGGAGAAGAAGGTCACCACCCTCTGCGTGACCAGCGCGTCTTTGATGGAAGGGAAAACCACCACGGCCATCAACCTGGCCCTTAGCATCGCCCAGATGGGCAAGAAGGTCCTCCTGGTGGAGGCGGACCTGCGCCGCCCATTCGTCCACCACGCCTTCGGGATCCCCCGGGACCCTGGCCTGGCAGAGGTCATCGTTGGCAACAAGGACTGGCGCGAGTGTGTCCGCACCGTCACCGACCTGATCCTGGGCCCCCTGGGCCTGGAGAAGGTGATGGCCGGACCAAACATCGACAAGCTCTTCATCCTGACCAGCGGCACGCCGCCGCCCAACCCCGCCGAATTCCTGAACTCTCAACGGATGACCGACCTCATCGCAGCCTTTCGCCAGGAATTCGACATGATTATCTTCGACTGCTCGCCCGTCCTGCCGGTGACCGACGCGGCCATCCTGGCCTCCAAGACGGACGGCACGTTGATCGTGTACCGCGTGGGCCGGACGGCTCGCTCGGCGCTGAAGCGCGCCAAGGCACTCCTGGAAACCGTCCACGGCAAATTACTGGGCATCGTGCTGACCGGCGTCCGGGCCGAGGTCAGTCCCGATTACGAGGAGTTGGAATACTACCGCTACGCCTACGGGCACGAGCCTGAGCGGCGTGCGCCGGTCGGCAAGAGTCGCGGGTCGTTCCTGCAAAGGGTGACTGGCCTCCTCAAGCGGGGAGCGTCCTCCAAAGCACTCTTCATGATCCTGCTCGGCCTTGGCTTCGTCGGCGCGTTGGCCTGGTGGTTTCCTGCCTGGCCCGCCGAACCATCGTACCCTTCCTTCGCATCGGCGTCGTCGCCGGCGGCCTGGGTTCTCCGCGCTGGGCATCTTCCCATCGGGAGTCCGTGGGGGTGGAGGCCTCAGGACGCCTCGGCACCCATACCCTGGGTGGAGGCGTCCCGCGCCCCCCAGGTGGCGCGGGACCTCGTGGACCTCCCGGGCGCGGAGGGCCGCAGCCCCCGGGGAATCCACCGGTAGCCAGGAAGCCAGGATGGCCGACCGGTCACACGCCTCCCTGACGGGTCCCGCTCCCCTGTTCGCCCTGATCCTGCTTCTGGCGCTGGGCGGAGGGCTGGTCGTGGCGCAGACCACGCCCGGACTCAGCGTCAGCATCGCGCTCCTGGGCACCGCCCTCTTCGCCAGCTTCCTGAATACTGAGCTCGCCCTGCACATCATCCTCCTCTCCATGCTCCTCTCGCCGGAGATCGTGGTGGGGGGCGTCGGCGGAATCTCCATCGGCAAGCCAGAGGTCAAGGCGGAAGCCCTGGTGCTCCGCATGGAGGATCTCATCCTCGCGACGGTGACCTTCGCCTGGTTTGCCCGGACCGCGCTGTTCAAGGAACTGGGACTGATCCGAAGGACGCCGCTGAACCCGGCGATCTTCGCCTATATCGTCTCGCTCATCCTGGCCACGCTGCTGGGGGTCTACACGGGAAGCGTCCGTCCGATCCGGGGGTTCTTCTATGCGCTGAAGTACCTCGAATTCTTCGTGGTGTACTTCATGACGGTCAATTACGTTCAGGAGGAGCGCCAGATGCGGCGGCTCCTCACGACGGCCCTCCTCACCTGCGCCGTCGCCGCCGTCATGGGAATCGCGCAGATCCCATCCGGGGAGCGGGTGAGCGCGCCCTTCGAGGGCAAGTACGGGGAACCGAACACCTTCGGCGGCTATCTCATCTTCATGCTGGCCTTGATCCTGGGACACTTCCTCTCCGCCAGGACCGTCCCCGCGGCGCTGGGATGGCTGGCATTCTCCGGCCTTGTCACGGTTCCCCTGCTCTACACCCTGTCCCGCAGCTCGTGGCTGGCGGCGATCCCCATGCTCCTGACCCTGGTCGTTCTGAGCCCGCGCCGCCTCATCCTGATGATCGGCCTGGGAAGCCTGGTCGTCGTAGGCCCGCTCGCCTTTCCCAAGCAGGTGGTGGACCGCTACAACTACACGCTGCACGATAGGGTGGATCGCAGTGACTATCGCATCGGCGGGTCCCGATTGGACACTTCCACCGCGGCCCGCCTGGACAGCTGGAGAGATGGCGTCGGCGACTGGGCCAAGCGGCCACTCTTTGGGTATGGGGTGACGGGCTACCCCCTCGTGGATGCCCAGTTCGTCCGGGTCCTGGTGGAAACCGGTTTGGTGGGTCTCGCAGCATTTTTCTGGCTGATGTGGCGGCTGCTGCGCGTCGCCTGGACCACCTACCAACGCATGAGAGGGACGAGGTTCGAATCGCTCGCCCTGGGCTACCTGGCCGGCCTGGTGAGCCTGTTGGTCCACGCCATCGGCGCCAACACCTTCATCATCGTCCGAATCATGGAGCCGTTCTGGTTCATCGCGGGGATCGCGACCATGCTGCCCCTGCTCCAGGCGGAGAAGGGTCCCGAGAAGGCACCCAGCCATGCGCCAAGGGTAAAGCCCCATGGTGTCTGGTGACCTCCCCCAAGCACGTGCACCCCGAGAGCCTGAAGACGCTCCACCGGGAGCTCTTTCCCCCCGACGAGGCGCACTTTGAGTACCCGGGCGTAACCACGAACAAGGCGCTCAGCGGGCCGGCGCTCCGGGACTTCATCACCGGCCGGGACGCCCAGGAGAAGCCCCTGGGCGAGCGCAAGGGCGATTGTGCCCTGGACATGGTCCCCACGAATCACTCCGGGGCCGACAGCGCCTAGCCACAGCTCAGCCTCCTGGCCCAGAACCTCGTGCGGAGTTTCCGGGTCCGGCCGCCGGCTCTCCCCAAGCCTCGGTCTGGGAAACGGACCTCCGCGTACCCCCTGCGCAGCATCCGGACGCTGCGCTTCTGGCTGACCGCTCGCGCAGGGCACCTGGCCCGGATCGGCGGCCGGCAGGTCTTGTGCCTGAGCCGGAACCCGGCGACCGAAGCCCTCGATCACCGCGTGACTCATGCCCTGGCGGCGTGAATTCTTTTCGGATTCGCATTCATTGTGTATCGGAGTATGCGCATCGTCGTGGAACCTCTCCAGGGTCTCTCGAGCGTATTCTTGCGGGAGCCGTGCTCGGTGGTCAGCGTAACCGCCCGGGTGACCGGTCAGGACTGCGCGGTGCCGTCCTTTGTGAAGGGGCGCCATTACGCGGAAAACTTCGGCAAACAATGGGCCCGGTTTCAGGATATCCAACTGGACTCCAAGAATGGCAGCTCGATCTCGAAAGACTACCTTGAGCAACTGATCGGATGTCGCCTGGAAGAGCTCGCGGGCAAGACGGTCCTGGAGATCGGTGCGGGGGCCGGAAGGTTCACGGAGCACTTCGTTCGCCACGCCCGATTCGTCGTGGCGGTGGATCTCTCGGAGGCGATTTTCGTCAATGCCGCCTTGGGGGCCAACAACTTGGTTGCGGCGCAGGCCGACCTGCTGGACATGCCGAGGATGACCCGAAAGTTCGACCTCGTCTACTGTCGAGGGGTCCTGCAACACACTCCGGATCCAGAAAAATCGATCGCCCTGCTCCACCGCTGGGTGGAGCCCACAGGGTTCGTGGCCTTCGACATTTACGCTCCCGGGACACTGGGAAAGTTCGGGGCCAAATATGTGCTGCGCCCCGTCATCCAGCGAGTGTTTACCTCTGACTCCTTCCTGGCGTTTCTGGAACAACACGCGGAGCGGTTGTTACGGCTCCGGTGGAAGGTGAAGCCCTTCCTTCCGTGGAAGACCAAGCAGTTGCTGGACCTCGCCTTGCCCGTCTACGACTATCGGGGCCTCTTGCCCTTGACGGACAGCCAACTCGTCGAATGGGGAAAGCTGGACACGCTGGATGCCATGTTCGCGAAGTACGATAATCCGATGGGTCACGAGGAGGTGATAGCGCTGTTACGGGAGTTGCACTGTCGGGTGCTGTCGTCCGATCCCAGGATGAATTTCTTTCGAACGACGGTCACGCCGGAGTTTCTTCACGAGACGGCAGGCTAGGCGCTCTCCCATGAAGATTATCCTGGATACGGTCCCCTTGATTCATAGCGGGGGTGCTGAACGCCGGACGGCGTTCCATCTCTATCGGGAACTCCTGACGCTGGATCGGGACGATGAATTCGGATTGCTGTGCATTGACCGGCACCAGCGTCGTTCCAAGTGCACACCGCTCTTGGCCATCCGGGACATGCCGGTTCGCGAGGTGCGCCTGCCGTTTCGTGTGCTGGAGTGGGGGTGGAAGTATCTTGACTGGCCAACGGTGGAGAGCTTGCTGGGCACGGTGGATGTCTACCACGTGGCCTGTACCCATGCTCCTCCGGCTCGAAAGGCGACGGTCCTCCTGACCGTGCGGGGCATCGCAGCCGAAGTAATTCCAGACCTAATTCCGCCAGATAAGGTCAGGCGCCAGCGCGCGGTATTGCGGACCTCTATGCGGCACGCCCAGTACTACCTTGCCGTGTCCGAGACCACCCGGAACGACATGGTCAAGTGCCTGGACGTCGACCCGGAGCGGATCTTCGTGGTGAGCCATGGGGTGGACCCGATCTTTCGCCCGCCGAGCGACCGGTCGGCGCTGGCGACGCGCTTGAGGGCTCGATTCGGCATCGAGCGACCCTATCTCCTGTATGTCGGGTGGATCGGTCGCCATAAGAATGTGATGGGGCTGCTCCGAGCCTACCGAGCCCTCCACGCCCGTGGGTTGACGGACTATGACCTGTGGCTGGTTGGGGGCCGGGACAGCGCTTGGGATGACGCCCAGGCCTTTCTGCAGCAACACGAACTCCAGAGCCGCGTGCATCTCCCCGGGACGATGGATCAGGAGAGCCAGGACCTGACCGACCTCTACGGGGGGGCGAGCTGTTGCGTGTTTCCGAGTTTTTATGAGGGCTGGTGCTCGCCGCCCACGGAGGCCATGGCCTGTGGTGCGCCCGTGGTGGCCTCCAACCGCTCGTCGCTGCCGGAAACGGTCGGAGAGGCGGCGTTGCTGACCGATCCGGACGATCCAGATAGGATCGCTCAGGATGTTGCCGCCGTGTTGACCGATGGAAACTTCCGGCAGGCCCTGGTGCGCAAGGGCTTCGAGCGGGTGGCTCAGTTGAGCTGGCCCGAGTCGGCCCGGCGCCTGATCGGGGTCTACCGGCAGATCGAGAGGGCGCGGGCGTGAGGGTCGGGGTTGACGTTTATCAGGCGGGCTTTGCCCACGGCGGCATCTCGCGATATGTCCGCGGACTTGTCCCGGCGTTGGCGGAGGCCGGGCCGGAGGATCACTTCACGTTGGTCAGCAACTACTTTCGCCCACGGGAAGTCCTCTGGCGTCATGACCGGCCCAACGTCTGCACCCGATCGCTGCGTGTTCCGCGCCGACTGATGCAAGCCTGTTGGGACCATCTGGCTTGGCCTCCGATAGAGACGCTGGTCGGGCCGGTGGATGTCTTCCACGGGACCCATTTCGTGCTCCCGGCGACGCGGGCGGCCAGGCGAGTGCTGACCGTGCACGACGTGATGTTTCTGCGCCATCCCGAGTACTTCTCCAATCGGTCGCTGAACGAGCGGTGGCACCGCCGGGAGCTGCGTGCGGCGCTGGATCGGGCGGACTTGGTGATCACGGTCTCCGCGTGCACGCGAGAGGACCTGGCGGATCTGATGGGGATTGACCGAGCGCGGATCCGAGCGGTCCACAGCGGCGTGGAGGACGAGTTTTTCGTGCGCGAGGGTGATCCGCGCGGGGCCGAGGTCAGACGCCGCTATCGATTGGACGGGCCGTACTTGGTGTTTCTGGTCGGGACGCCCGAGCCGCGAAAGAATCTCGCTCGGACTGTTGAAGCAGCTCGAAGGGGAGCGCCGGGCGTCCCGTTGGTCATCATCGGGCCCGTGGCGGCCATCACGGCCCTATTGCAAGGCGATTCGCAGGGGATCCGGTGCCTCGGGCTGATCCCGGACACGGATCTTCCCCTGGTGCTGCACGGGGCGGAAGTCGCGCTGTATCCCAGCCTGTATGAAGGATTCGGCTTCCCGGCCCTCGAGGCGTTGGCGGCGGGGGTCCCGCTGATCACCTCGGACCGCAGCGCATTGCCGGAAGTCGTGGGCAAAGCGGCGGTGCTGGTCAATCCGGAATCGGCGGAGGAGATGGCTCAGGCGATTCGCAGCCTCCTCAACGATACGGAACGGCGGCGGAAACTGATCGCGCAGGGACGTGCCCGCGCCAAGGAATTATCCTGGGACCAGGCAGCCCGGCAGGTGCTGGCGGTTTATCGAGAACTGCTGTCGGGGGGGGCACCTGCCTGATTGGAGGAAAGCATGGGGATTGACCCCCACGCGCCGTCCCCCACGCTAGACCTCGACCGGACGCGCTACAATCCGGCGATGCGCCGGATTTGGCCGTGGCCGGCCTTGTTGCTGGAGGAAGTGGCGGCGTGGATCAAAGAGCTCCCCGGAGATCTGTGGCTGGATGCGGCCTGTGGCGAAGGTCAATTGGGGGAGCTGCTGGGAAAGCGCAAACGCGTTCTCGGCCTGGACATAGATTGGCGGCGTCTGGTGCGCGCTCGGAGCCATCCGTACGTTGCCCTGCTCCAAGGTTCAGTCGATTCGCTGCCGCTGGCCCGCGGAAGCTTGAACGGGATCGCCACCGTGGAGACCCTCGAACACGTCATAGACATGGACGCGGCCTTAAGAGAGTTTGCGCGGTGTCTCCGGACACCTGGGTACCTGTTGCTCACCATACCGTCCGTGACCCTTCGAAGTGTGTGGCAGATGCGGGTCAGCCGTCAGCCTGTGTATTGTGATCCGAGGGAACATCTTCGAGAATTCTCGGCCGTTCCCGTCCGAGGATTTCCGCACATGTTTGAGACGTGGCAAAGCTTGGAAGCGCGTGTGGAGCGGCATGGGTTCGCCCTGCTGCGCGGGGGGGGCGTGGGATTTCTGCTCCCCATGTGGCAGGGCCGGTGGGCGTGGGTGGAACATTGCATGAATGTGTTGTACCGCGAGACGATCAACCGGTGGCTTGGGAGCCTGCCCGTGTTACGGAGATTTCCCTATTATCGGATCTATTTGTTCCAACATAAGGGAAGCGGATGACAGCGGTCGCGGGCGGGGACACGCCGTTTCATCACACCGTCATTCGCGGCGGCCTGTGGGTGGGATTCGGGTTTGTCGGTCAACAGGCCATTGCCGTGGTCCGCACTCTGGTGTTGGCTCGCCTGTTGACGCCAGAGGATTTTGGGCTGGTCGGCTTGGTGACGCTGACGCTGTTTGCGGGCTTGATGCTGACCGAGTTCGGTTTGGACACTGCCCTTATCCAACGAGGTGACTTGCCGGTGAGATTTGTACACACAGCGTGGAATCTCATGCTGATCCGCGGGATGTGCTTGTTCCTGCTGTTGCAAGGAACCGCGCCATGGATCGCCGCAGCCTTTGATCGTCCCGGTGCGGAGTCCTTCTTGCGGGTTGGAGCGGTGAGTTTCTTGCTGGTGTGTGTGCCAGCGGTGCCTGCGGCGTTGTTGCTGCGGGAGCTTCGCTACCGTCGTCGGATGTTGCTCGATGCGGGCCGGGATATATCCGGCACCCTGTTCGCCATCGGGCTCGCTCTGTTGTTGGGGAACGCCTGGGCGCTGCTCCTTGGCCTGTTGCTCGGACAGGCAGTCGCCATGATCTTCGTGTGGTTTCTGCACGACTACCGACCTCGTCGCGCGATGGATCGAGAGGCCCTTCGGGTATACGCAGAGGTTGGGTGTCATTTGTATGTCAGCGGGTTGTTAACGTATGTCGTTACGCGGGGTGACGACATCGCAGTTGCCAAGCTTCAGGGCGTCCACGCTTTGGGGCAGTATCAAGTGGTGTTCGGCATTTCGGAGATGCTCACGCGGGGCCTCAGCGAGATGGTGGGCAAAGTGGTGTTTCCGGCCTACTCGCGGATTGTGGCTGAAGGTCGTCGCTTGGGAGACGTGTTCGATGAGGTGTGGCGCGTGCTCTTGCTCTTATTGCTTCCGGTTGGCGCAGTCACGATTGTGTTCGCAGGACGGATTGTCGCGCTCTTGCTTGGAGATCCATGGGTGCCGGCGGCTACGGCCTTCGCGATATTGACGGTGGCGCAGACGCTGCGCGCCCTGGCTGCCGCGTGCGGGAGTTTCATGCTGGCGGCGGGCAAGACGGTATACCTCCCCCGGATCAAGGTCCTCGAGGTGGTCTGTTTTGGGATCTGGATTGTTCCGCTGACTGCGCGCTGGGGGTTGGTGGGCGCCGCCAGTTGTCTCGTGTTCATGTATATCCTCAGTCTGGTGGGACATGTGTATGGCGCCCATCAGGTGGACCCCATTCTCGGCCGTATGCTTCGCAGCTCATGGGAGCCGCTGGCGGTGACACTGTCGCTCGCAGCCTTGGCGTGGCGTCTTTGTCCGGATAGCGACCTTTCGGTCGTCATCTGCATCGTCCTCTGGGTCGCCATGTGGATGGCCTATGTGCGGGTACGCCACGCCAGGTTGGTCCGCAGGATATGGGGTGCCGTGCAAGGGAGTGGAGCCTCCGGTCCACCCTTGGACGAGCTACGAGTGTAGCCATGCGGGTCGCGTACCTTGCGTTGATCGAAATTGACGTGGCGGATGCATGTCAGGTGCACACCCGGGAGATTGCTGAGGGACTGGCTGCGGTCGGCCATGAGGTGACGTTGATTTTGCCACGCCCGTTGCGGATGCAATCGTGGCTTGGCATCCGGCATGTCTGGGTTCGCTGGTGGAGCTTTGATCGCTTGGGGGAGTGGGCGTTTTTTGTCGAGAGTGCTTGGCGGTTATGGCGGCTGCATCGCCGTCGGCGCTTTGATCTGCTCTATGTGCGGGAAATGGCGCGACATCCGTTCTTGCCAGGCTTGGCGCGATGGTTGCGTGTACCGCTGTTCGTCGAAGTGAATGGTTGGTTGCTGGATGATTTGCGGCTGCTTGGGGCCTCTCGTCGGGAATTGGGAGCTGTTGAGCAGAGTCAGCGAAACCTATTCACGGCTGCGGTCGGGATCTTGGCGAGCACCGCGGGCAATGCCGAGAAGATCGTTCTGGACTACGGCATCCCGAGGCAGCGGGTACATGTTCAGGAGTTAGGTACCAACACTGCGCGCTTTATGCCGGGTGATAGACAGCGTGCCCGCAAGGATCTCGGCTTGCCTTTGGATGGCGAGATCATCCTTTTCGCTGGCAGTTTCCATCCCCATCATGATCTCAGCACGCTTGTGAACGCATTTGGTCAGTTGGTGGCTCAACGCTTTGAAAAGGTGCTGCTTCTCCTGGTGGGTCATGGGCATCAGTGGGAGGCGATTCAGCGATCTGTTGCCTCATCGGGGATTACCGGGCGTGTTATCATGCCAGGCTTTCGCCCTTATGAAGAGATCTCGTTTTATTTTCAGACTGCGGATATCGGCGTGGTACCTCTTACGGCGATTAACATCATACAACGAAATGGGGCCGTTACCGCTAAGCTTTGGGACTACATGGCAGCCGGGTTGCCTGTGGTGGTCACGGACTTCCCCCACACTCCCAGCGCCTCCTTGCTGGCCGAAAAGGCGTATGTGGTTCCTCCGGAAGACCCGAATGCGATGGCAAGAGCCTTCGTGGATTTACTGGGGAACGTGGACAAGCGTGCCCGCTTGGGGCAGGCCGGGCTCAACTACGTGCGGGAACATCGCACCTGGCGACAGGCGGCGGTCGAGACGGTGGATTTCATTGCGAAACGCCTGAAAGCGGCTGCCTGACATGTGTGGCATCGCCGGCATCGTCTCCCCCGGTCGTCCCGCGGCATCCCTCACGGCCGCAGTGGGGCGCATGTGCGCGGCGCTTCAGCACCGCGGGCCTGACGGGACCGGTACCTATGTGGCCGATGGGATTGCCCTGGGTCACGCGCGCCTGGCCATCATTGATTTGAGCCAGACGGGGCAACAGCCCATGACCAACGAGGACGGCAGCCTGCACCTGGTCATCAACGGCGAGATCTACAACTACCGTCGGCTTCGTGCCGATCTCCAGGCGCGGGGGCACGCCTTTCGCAGCCATTCGGACTCCGAGGTGGTCCTGCATCTCTACGAAGAGTACGGGGACGATTGCCTGCAGCACCTCGAAGGGATGTTCGCGTTGGCGTTATGGGATGGCCCCAGGCGCAGGTTGCTTCTGGCGCGCGATCGGTTTGGCATCAAGCCCTTGTATGTTGCCCAACAGGGGGAGGCGCTATATTTCGCCTCTGAGCTTCTGGCTCTCGGGCGCGGCGGAGCCGCCGCCGAAATCGATCCCCAGGCCCTCTATGCGTATATAGCCCTATCGTATATTCCGGCACCGTTGAGCGTTTTTCGAGGGGTGCGAAAACTTTTCTCCGCGGAACGGGCAGTGTGGGCCAATGGTCAGCTGCGGGGACACGTCTATTGGGCGCCTCAGTCCGTGCCCGTGCCGTCAGGCCGTGCGCACGCCGCCGAAGCCCTGGCCCAGCGGCTCGACGCGAGCGTGCAGGCGCATTTGGTCTCCGACGTTCCCGTGGCGGCCTTCCTGTCTGGCGGGGTGGATTCCTCCACCGTGGTTGCGATGGCCCAGCGCCACGCCAAGATGGAAACGTTCTGCGTATCCTTCCCGGATTCCGGTCTCGATGAAGCGCCTATTGCCAGGTCCGTGGCGTCGCATCTGGGCACGAAGCATCACGAGGTGATGCTGCACCTCGATCCCGTGGCGCTCTTGTCTCAGGCGGTGGCCTTCATGGACGAGCCCTTCGCGGATTCCTCCGCCCTCCCGACCTTTGCCGTCTGTCGGGCGGCCCGGGAGGTGGCCAAGGTTGTGCTCTCGGGGGATGGCGGAGACGAGGTCTTTGGCGGCTATACGGGGCGGTATCGTGTTGCCGCCTTGCAGGCAACCCTTCCCAGGCCGGGACGCGTTGCCGGGGTGCTGCGACGCATCCCCCCCTGGCGTTCTGGTCGGCGCAACGCGCTGCCGACGATGCTGGCCTTGGCCTCGCTGCCGGACGCCGAACGTTTCGTGGCCGAACGGCAGATCAGCACGGCCCAGGAACGTGCAGCCCTCTTCGGAACGTCCCACCATGCCGAGGACGAGCAGCGACTGCGAGAGGTCCCAGCCACAGCAATACGGCAAGCCACGGATTGGCATCCCGTGCCTCGTGCGCTGTGGATGGATATCGCGACGTCCTTGCCGGACGACATGCTGACGAAGGTGGACCGCATGAGCATGGCCCATGGGCTCGAGGTTCGCGTCCCGTTGCTGGATCATGATCTGGTGGAGTTTGCGCTGTCGTTGCCGCCGGCCTGGCTGGTGAGCCCGTGGCCGCTGGAGGGCAAGCGACTGTTGCGCGATGTGGCGGGCCCCCTCCTGCCTCCGAGCATTCTGAAGCGCCCCAAGCAGGGGTTCTGTGTGCCGCTGAATGACTGGCTGGGCCACCACTTCTTCCCAATCTTTGACGCCGTGTGTCTGGCGCCCGAGGCGCGGCTGGCGGATTTTGTGGATCGGCGCGCGCTGGACCTCCAACGCCACCGCCCGCTGGGCGATGTCCCGCGTCAGGATTTGTACGCCCTCTTGGTATTGGAGCTGTGGCTGCGCCGTCTGCAGGAGGCGGCCGAGGGAAGGCCCTAGTGGCGCGCAGCTCTCTGGACGCCACGCCCCCTCGGCCCGTGCCGCGTGAGGCTTCACTGGCGTTATGCAAACGATCCTGGAGGGCTGAGGCGAGGGCGTGAGGAATATTCCAGCAGCAGAGAGGGATGTTGATGTCCCACGGGGAGTTTGACCGGTACAGCGAGACGTGTTTTGACCAAACGCTCCGAGGGAAGGACTTTGAGCTCATAGCTCGCGGCTTCGGCGAGTATTACCACGACTGTCTTCCATCCGATCGGAGTGCACCAATATTGGACGTGGGCTGTGGTGCCGGGCATTTCCTGCGATTTCTGGAGATCTCTGGCTATATTCACGCAGAGGGGATCGAAGTCTCGGCGCAGCAGGCCGAGCGGGCGCGAAGACGTGTGTCCTTGCCCGTGCATGTTGGTGATGTCGCAGATTTTCTGGAGCAGCGGCGCGGGCATTACCAGGTCATCACTCTCAATGACGTACTCGAACACATCCGGAAGGACCAAACAGTGAGCTTCCTGCGAACCTTGCGAGTCGGAGTAGACGATGGCGGGAGCCTGGTGGTCAATGTGCCTCAGGCGGCCGGGCTCACTACGGCCTTCTACCGCTATAACGACTTCACGCATCGGCTGGTCTTCACAGAGTTGAGCCTTCGACAGGTACTGCTGATGGCGGACTTCCAGGAGGTGCGCTTCGTCCGGGAGAAGTGGCCCGTGAAGTGGACGCCAAGGCACCTGTCATACCGTCTCGTTCGCTGGGTCTGGTACCGCCTCCTCCGCCTTATCTACTTCATCGAGATGCCGGGGGAAAAACCACCCAGCAGCTGGCAGACGCGCATTGTGGCGGTTGCCAAACCGTGAACATTGGCCTCGACGCGTCTCATGCCACGCCAAGTCGAGGAGCTCTATGCGTCGATATGATCTTCTGGGGGTGCTGACCCTGGCAGCGGCCCTCCGTTTTCTGCTCGTCCTTCTCTGGTTGCCAGCGCTCACTGGGGATGAGGTCGATTACGATCGCCTCGCGCACTCTCTGATCGACGGTCGGGGGTACGTCAACGCTCGGGGGGAACCCACCTCTTTTCGACCGCCCCTCTACCCCGCGTTCGTCGCCGCAGGCTACGCCCTCAGCGGGGGAGCGGTGCAGGGGGTCCGTTTTCTCCAGGCAACATTGGATGTCGGGACTGTGGCCCTCACCTATCTGATCGGCCGATGGCTCTTCGGGCGGGGTCCGGGTCTCCTGGCTGCCCTCCTCATCAGCGTGAATCTCGGGACGGGAGCCGCCACGGGTCGGCTCTTGAGCGAGACGCTCTTTACCTTTCTCCTGATGGCAACGGTCGCGGTCACGGTTCGGTGGCTTTGGGCAATGCGGGAGGGCCGCGTTCAGGGCATCGTCGCCCTCGGCATAGGGACTGGTCTGCTCTTGGGTGCAGGCACTCTTACCAGGGGAATCTTTCTCTTGTATACCGTTCCTCTCATCGTCATGGCAATTTGGACTCAGCGGGTCGGTAAGCCGGCATCGGATTGGGTCCCCTCGGCACCGGCGCTTCGAAAGGCTACCTGGGGAGCGATCCTCGTCGTGCCGCTGACCTTCGTCCTGGTCCTTACGCCCTGGACCCTTCGAAATTACCGAGTCCACGGGGCCTTCGTCCCGGTGACAACCCAGACTGGGATCATGCTGTATGCCTCATATAATCCACCCAAGGGGATCTTCGGCCTCCTGCCTCGCGACGCAGTGAGTGCCGCGGCCGAAAAGCTCAGCGAGCCGGAGGGCAGTGCTGCGCTCGTGCGGGCTGCGGTGGACTCGATCTCTGCCTCTCCCGGGAAGGCGTTACGGCTGGAAGCGCTCAAGGTCTTGTATTTTTGGGCGCCTCTGGATTGGGAGATCCTCCCGTTCTACGGAGCCTTCAACCCCACGTATGCGTTCATTGCCATCTGGTCTCTCTTCTATGTGGCGGTCCGCTTGCCACCAGAAAACTCTCCTCCAGCCTGGCCCGCCTGGCTTCCCATCCTGTATTTCTTCGGGATGGCGCTTCTCTTTCACGGGAGTCCCCGCTACCGCCTGCCGGTGGAGCCCCTCATGACCCTCTTCGCCGCCACGGGGCTGGTCACCCTCGATCGGAGGGTGGGCCGGGGGACTTCCATAGCGCTGGCCGGCGGGACGATGGTCGTCCTCCTCGTGATCTGCGCGTTCGCGGAACCCCTGCGGCATGTGGCGAAGGGTTGGATCTTGGCGTTCTGGTGAACATCCATGCCCCATGGCTCGAGGCACGGGAGTAGATATGGCCTCGTCTCTTGAAGTGTCCATCGTGATGCCCTGCCTCAACGAGGCGGACACCATCGAAATCTGCATTGTCAAGGCGTGGCGCGCATTGCGTGAGAACGGCATCCAAGGGGAGGTCATAGTGGCCGACAATGGGAGCACGGACGGGTCTCAGGCAATTGCCACCCGCCTGGGAGCGCGCATCGTCCACGTTGACGCGAAAGGATATGGGAATGCCCTCATGGGCGGCATCGCCGCCGCACGCGGCACGTTCGTCATTATTGGGGACGCTGATGACAGTTACGATTTTCTCGAGTTGCCGACGTTCGTCGAAAAGCTGCGCCAGGGATTCGATCTCGTCCAGGGATGTCGGCTGCCTTCAGGGGGGGGCCGGGTGTTGCCTGGTGCCATGCCGCTTTCGCATCGCTGGATAGGGAACCCGGTCTTCTCCATGATGGCTCGACATATGTTCCGGTCGCCGGTCCATGACGTCTACTGTGGGCTGCGCGCCTTCACCAAGGAATTCTATGACCGCCTTGATCTGCGCTGTACGGGAATGGAGTTTGCGACTGAGATGATCATCAAGGCGGGCGTGTACGGTGCCAGAGTCGTCGAGGTCCCGATTACGCTCAGCCCCGACGGCCGGAAGTCACACGCACCCCATCTCAAAACCTTCCGGGATGGTTGGCGGACGTTCCGCTTCTTCTTGATGTACAGCCCACGCTGGCTGTTCCTGTACCCCGGCATTCTGCTCGTGCTCGTGGGTCTAGTCGGCTACGGGCTGGCCATGCCTGGCGTGACGATCGGAAGCGTGACCTTCGACGCCCACACGCTCTTGTTCGCAAGCCTGGCCATCCTGTTGGGCTATCAGTCCATCGTCTTCGCAATCTTCACCAAGACCTTCGCCATCAGCGAAGGCCTCCTGCCCGAAGACACCCGGCTCGCTCAACTCTTCGAACTCGTGAATCTCGAGAAGGGCCTGCTGGCGGGTGGGGGAGCGCTGCTGATCGGGTTGGCGTTGCTCCTGGCGTCAGTCAACGAATGGCGACTGAGGGATTTCGGAGCCTTGAACTACGCCGAGACCATGCGATGGGTCATCCCCGGCGTGACGCTCGCGGCGTTCGGATTTCAGACCATCTTGTCGAGCTTCTTTGTCAGCATCTTGGGGATGCGTCGCAAGTGAGTCTGATCGACCGTCTCCACGGGGGGTACGTCCATACTCGGCGGGTTCGCGTGCTGAGCGATCATCTGGCGCAGCTGTTCCCAGCAAACGCCCGGGCGTTGGACGTGGGGTGTGGTGATGGCTGGCTTGCGCATTTGATCATGCAGAAGCGGCCGGACGTTCACATGAAAGGTATCGACGTCGTGGTGCGCCGCCACACGCACGTCCCCGTGGATTGTTTCGATGGGCAGGTCATTCCGTATGGCGATGCGAGCGTGGATGTCGTGATGTGTGTTGATGTGCTTCACCATACCGAGGACCCTATGGTGCTCCTGCGTGAGGCCGTTCGCACAGCGCGCAGGGCCATTGTTATCAAAGATCACCTGTGCGATGGACTGTTCGCCGCCCCAACGTTGCGATGCATGGATCGCGTCGGCAATGCGCGCCATGGCGTCGCTCTGCCGTACAACTACTGGCCCCGGCAGAGATGGCTCCAGGCATTCAGGGCGCTGGATGTGACAATCGGCGTGTGGAAGACGGATTTGCGACTCTACCCGCGACCGGCGAGTTGGATCTTTGATCGCTCGTTGCATTTCATCTCTCGACTCGACGTGAGACGGGGCGGTGCTTCGGCCATGCGACGGCCCTGACCGAAAGGGTGGCGTCTTCCACCCGGGAGTGTCCTGGATGTGTGGGCTAGGCGGGTATGTGGGTGGAGGGTCCGAACGAGTGCTCCAGTCCATGACCAGCCTCCTGGCCCATCGTGGGCCGGATGCCCGGGGCACATGGGTTGGCCGCGAGGCGGGCCTGGCGGCGACGCGCCTGGCGATCCTCGACCTCTCGC
>Ga0326597_10002001_pt1 | contig 31167 bp, 26 predicted proteins | sample RVTome_12_FD_203789 | JGI IMG/M metagenome (GOLD analysis project Ga0326597, IMG submission 203789) | Soil microbial communities from uranium-contaminated site in the Upper Colorado River Basin, Wyoming, United States - RVT100D185 | ecosystem: Environmental > Terrestrial > Soil > Contaminated >...
GCAATCGCCCGAGCCGACGTGCGCTCAAGCCCTCCCGAGGCGGATGTCGTCCACGCACCCACCCTACCAGCGTCCCTCCATGACGATCGTATTCTTCGTATTTTCGGGACAGCCACCACTTACGGTGCCTGCTTGACCGCCACCCCCCTGTGGTCCCCTTTGAAGGGGGGAGGGTGGCCAGTCCGGGTCAGGGGGTCAGCAATTCGAAGGGAACGCCGGCGATGTCGGATACCGGAGCCCCGCGTACGCCGTTGTTGGTTACCGCCAGGACATCGTCACCGATGAACACGCCGCGCGTGAACTCCGACCAGTAAATCCCAGCATCTTCAAAGCGCGTGCTGATGCGTCCCAACTCGTTGAACCCATCTTGTGCGGATACCGAAAAAACGACCAGCCCTTCGAACCCGCCGGGCACGAAGGCGTCGAATTCATCCAGCGACACGCCGGCATCACCACTCCCTGTTTCCGATCCGTCCGTATCCACGGACACCACGGTGGTGTCACCATCCGTCACCCCAATGACGGGATCGAAGAAAACGATGTCTTCGTAGATCGAAAGCGGTAGGGCGACGAGTCCTCGCTCGGCGAAGTAGGTGAAGGCCTTGGGGTTGTACAACGCCTCGGACGACGCCCCACTCGTCTCGCCCAACACCACGTTGTGCGTACGCTGCGGATTCGAGAAGTCGGAGACGTCGAAGATCGACAACTGCACGCCCCATGAGAAAAAGAACCCATCGCTGGGAATGTATTGACCGACGGCCAGGAGGTGATCGTCATCCACCGGCACCAGAAAAGTGGAAAACCCCGGAATCTCCAGCTTCCCCATAATCTGCGGCCTAAACGGGTCCGACAAATCCATCGTCAGCAGCGGATCGATCTCCCTAAACGTTACCAGGTAGCCGCGATCACCGAGGAATCGTGCCGACCGGATGGTCTCGCCGGGCTCAATATTGTCCAGGCTGGCCACGACGTCGAGCGTGCCGGCTGGTTGATTGAGGATATACACCCCGTTCGTGGGACCGGATCGTTCACCAAGCGCCGAAAAGGTGGATCCGATGGTTGTCGCGACGCGAAGGTATCCGTTGTGCTCGCCCATGGAATACTGATTCAGGATGCGCCCCGGAACGGTCCCGGTGGCAACCGGCTCCGCACCACGATCACGGTAAGTGAGCTTATAAATGTCGGTGGTTTCGCGAGAATTTTCCAAGAAGTCGTAATCGGTGTCGGTCAGATAGAGTGCGTTGAGTGAGGAGTAAATTAGACCCGGCTCGGCCACCACACCGACGGCAGTAAACGCGGCGTCGTTGTCCACATCGAGGCTGACGACGGTGACCACGCCGAAGCCGTCCGCATCGGTTGGGCGATAAAGCTCGCGCCAGGTAACGACAAGGTCTTCATCGATAGAGCCATCGCCGGCGGTTCGCACGTAGCCGGGCAACAGCTCATCCGGCGTGACTGCGCTGACATCCAATTCGGGGCTGCCCAGCCGTGGCAGCACATCAAAGTAGTAGTTCTGGAAATTCGAGATGACCAGGTGCAGTACGCCGTCGATCATTCGGTTGGAGGAGGGGGAGCCGTCGAAGCGGGTCTTGGATTCGACGGTCATGGCGGTCTTCACGGATACATCGACAATCGTCACGATGGTTTCCGGACGGTCGAAGTGTACGTCGTCGATGGGGTCGGGTTCGATCACACCGGGTTCTTCGGAATCAACCGCATCGACCGGCTCGGGCGCAATCGATACGTCCTGCGCGGGAAGGGGATCGAGCAAAATGGTCGGTCCGCCGAGGAAGACGAATCCGCCGAATGTCTGGGTGATGGCCACGATCTTGTCGTCGTGTAGGTAGATCTCGCGGCCGTGGCCATCGAGATTGACTTCGTCGAGGACGACCATCTGCGCCGGCACCGACACGTCGATAATCCGCAAGACCGATCCGCCGGCAGAGCCGCTGATTACATACAGGTGCGTTCCGTCGGTCTTGACGACATCCGACTCATCAACTCCTTGTTCTTGAATGGTGGTTTGCGAGAAATCGGATTGGCCGCCGTCGCCGGCCTCTCCCGAGGTTGGCGCCGCGGCATCGCCGCCGGTCGCCTGATCCGATACCGACGCTGTATCCCCGTCTTCCAGCGCCCCGCCGAATTGGCGGGTCGAGAAATCGGCATTGCGTGCTTCGATTTGATCCGTCAGGTATTTGGAGAGTTCCTCCTCCGATTGAAACGCCTTGAGTTCGGCCGATCCGGTCTCACTGGGGCCAAACAAACAATCGTCGGGCAAACCAAGCAGACCACAGAGCGTGCCACATCCGGGAATGAGTGCGAGGGCTAGAAAGGCCGGTATGGATCGGTACATGGTAGAATTCTCCTTGACGTCAAATGTGTTACAAAGCCTCAGGTTCAATGTCCTAGTGGGCAACGCTGCGTTTTGGCCAAATTACGAAAACGCCTTAGTTCATTCGCAAAGCCAAGCCCGCTCCTAAAGTATTGTCTGTGCAAGTGGCCGGTCAAGCGGCTTGGCAAGGGATTCAGTGGATGAGTGTGTGACAGAATCGGCGGGCCGGCGTGGTCCTTGGTAGGTATGATCAGCAGCATCATCGAACAACCCCAAAGGGGTGTCATAGACCAGCCCAGGGCAACGCGCTGGGAACAGGAGACGCCTTGGCGTGTAAGCCCTGAAAGGGTGGAATAATGCTATGCCGCTTTATCAGGGCTTGCGTTGAGTGGGGCGATCGATCCCAGGGCGTTGCCCTGGGCTGTTGTAGTGTGCCCTTTCAGGACAGGAATACACAGCGCGTCGGGCTAAGCGAAGTGCCCGCACGTGGAGATCGTCAATCGACACTCCGTACGGCTCGCCGGGAGGCTCGCCCTCCCGAAGACCCCGCTGAAAGTGTCACGCACCCTCCGTGGTTGATCATGCCAATACATTGTGGAGATTCCCGCGCCGTCTCGAAGGCTATTTCCTTGGAGCAGTGCAGAAGACGGTTTTGTACAGAATTCGCCGGCTACTTACGAAGCATTGGCATACCCGCAGCTTCAAGCGTGACCATTCACGAGCCGGTACCGCGGATCGATTGCGGCAGACGGCGTTGGAATTCCTCGTACAGGCGCCGCGTGACCGGCCCGACTTTCCCATCGGCGATCGGCTGATCATCGATCGAATGGACCCCGAGCACTTCCACCACCGTGCTGGACATGAACACTTCGTCGGCGCCGCGCAGCAAATCGACATGAAAGATCTGTTCGTCAACGGGTACGTCGATTCCGGCGGCGCACTCCAGCAGAAACCGCTGCGTCACGCCGTGCAAGACCGATTCCGTTCGCGGTGGAAACACCAGCCTGCCATCGCGCACGATAAAAATGTTGGAGCTGCTGCACTCGCGCACTTCGTACGTGGCCGTCACGAAAACGACATCATAATAGCCGCGCCGCACGGCTTCCGTCTTGGCGAGTATGTTGGGCAGAAGTGTGATCGCCTTGACATAGCAGTTCGCCCAGCGCGTATCCAAGAGTGTCATCAGTCTTACGCCATCGGTCCGCATTTGCCTTGGGATTTGGGGTCGCGCTCTGAACGTCATTACCACGGTAGGTATGCAATCGTTGGGCATGGTGTGATCGCGCGGCGCGACGCCGCGTGTGAGCTGGATGTACACCATAACGTCTGAGAATTCGCAGCGCTTAACGCCTTCTCGGATGACCGGCTCGAGGGGACGACCGTCAAAGTCGTAGGTTAGTTGGATGGCATCAGCGCTGCGGCGCAGGCGCTGGATGTGCGGCTCAAGCTGAAACAAGTGGCCATCGTACGAAAGGATAACCTCGTACACGCCGTCGCCGAATTGAAAACCCCGGTCATCGATCGAGACCATCGCCTCGCCGATCGGGCAGAAAACTCCGTTAATGTAAGCCAGTTCCGGCATTGTCATTGTCGTCCTTGGGAAGAAACACGGTTTGTTGTTAAGCGGGCGATCCCTAAAGAAGTTCCTGAAATTCGGGTGCCACTGGCGGTTCGGCCGCCAGTGACATCTATCATAACACGAGCGCATGGGTGCCCCATCCTTCGCTCCTTGCGACGGGTGGGGGACGAACTCCGTCACACCTGAATCGATGAGTCCCCCGAGCCGCGCCCGTCTTTCAGAGCCGCGCCCGTGAGGAAGCGGTCTTTACGAGGGTCGCCGAGTCTTGTTCGTCCGCTCACGGTCGCGGTTCGGTTCGATTCATGCATCGTTCGAGCTGTAACGGAGCACTAGGCTTCCGGTGCCGGTCGCCCCAACGCGTTACGCACGGTGGTCAACCATTCCAAACACTGTCCGCGCCGCGCAGCATCCCGCAACAGTTCCATCGATTTCGTGAGGTGTTTGTCGGCCGTCTCGTATTCCCGAAGATCGCGGGCATACACAATTCCTAACAGCAATCGCACCTCGCTCGCCTCAACGGTGTGGGCGTATCCCTCCACGTAGCGCTCAAACGCGTCGGCCGCCTCCTTGGAACGACCAAGACCGTAATAGTAACGAGCGATATCCAACTGATGGCGCTGCGAAAGGCGCTGCCGCTTGTCGTCGGCGATCAACTCCTGGTACAGTTCCGCGGCATCTTCCAGATCCCCGCGCTCCAACCGCTCCGTGATCCGACTTCGCAGGTCGTGGATGCGTTCGAAACGTTCTTCTTCAATCGCCCGTTGTTTTTCGTCTTGCGGTGAGATTCGGGCCATCGACCCAAACTGCGCACGTTCAGACGCGCCCGGACCGGACATGGCCGAGGCAAATTCGCGTCGAAGTCGCCATCGCTTCCACAACGCAAAGATGTCAAACTGGTCCCGAGGCAGCGCACGTATCAGGAGCATAAGCACCGCGCCGCCGAACCCGAACAAATACCCCGCCAGATGGGCGCTGTGCGCGATTGAGCCCGCCCCCCCCAAGGCCGGAGCGATCACGTTGTCCCACACGATGATCTTCAGCCCGATGAGGAGCATGGCCGGTACCTGAAAAAAGCGAATAAACACAAACAGCCACACCAGCACCGTGACCTGGCTTCGTGGAAACAGGGCCAGGTACGCCGTGGTGATGGCCGCGATGGCGCCGGAGGCGCCGACCAATTGCGCACCCGACGGCGCCAAGAGCGCAAAACCCCAGGCCGCAAAAACCCCGCCGGCCAGGTAAAACAACGCATAGGGAAGATCACCCATCTTGGAGTTCACGCTGTTGCCAAAGACCCAGAGAAAGAGCATGTTCCCCAGCAGGTGCATCACGTCCGCATGAAGAAACTGATAGGTTATGAATTGGTAGATCTGCGGCTCACTCGAATGAAGCGCGAGGAACTGGTTTCGGTAAAACGCCATGCTGCTCATCGAGAGTGCGTTATCGAGTAGGAAAACGGCCACGTTCACGCCGAGCAAGATGTAATTCGCATTCGGCGTGCGATGAGTTTCGGATTCAGTTCGGATTGGGATAATCAGCATGGTAATCGATAGTTAAGGGCAACGTCTGTCACGAACGTTCGGTTCTTACCCTTTCCGGCGTGCGGGGTCGCGCCGCGTACACATCAGTATGATAAGCCAAGAGTAGGAAATCTCTCCCACTTGTTCACTTGGGATCCGCGGGGGGCGGCGCTGGGGCCGACATGGCCTGCACGAACTGCATACGCAATTCATGCAAAACGCCGTCGAGCGTCTTGGTTTCTTCTTCTGTAAGGTTTCCTTCTGTTTTGGTTTTCAATACCCCCAGCAAATCAATAAAATGCCTGGTCGCTGCTGGGTTCGCTGGAATAGCTTCGCCGTTTGGACCGGGGTACCCCCCCAGCCCGACGATCGCCTGCATCATCAGCAGGTTGACCAGCTCGAGGAAGCTGGCCGGTGCCTCGTCTTGGTGCTTCGTTTTTTCGACTTGCTCCGCCAGTTTTTCCTTCTCGCGGGCTGCTTCTTCCTTCCAATCCGAATCGATGTACAGTCCGCTCTCTTTCTCGTCGCTCATGTCCAACTCCTGTCTTCGAGTCTCACATCTTTGGATGCTTGCTTAAGACGTCTCTTTCCGAGCCGCGCCCGTGAGAAAGCGGGCATCGTGACCGGGCGTGCAAAAGTTCACGCGCTCATACGGTCGTGGTTCGGATTATAAATACGGCTAACTAGACACCCGCCAAGGGAGGGCGATTCCCCTGAGACTATACCGCAAAATCGCCTATAGTGGGAAGAGTGCCGAGTAATATCTCAAGCCGTGCGCGGTCGTAGAGACCGAAAAAGTATTCGCGCCCTGTCGCCACCTGGTTTCGAGCCAGGGCCTCAGCAGCTTCGGACAATTCCGATTGCCGTCGCGTCAATGCATCCGGGCGAAGCGTATGCAACTCGGCGCTCACCTGCCGAATCTCGTTAAAAACCTCGCGGCGGGCCTTGTGGTTCTTGGCTTCCCGATCGCGCAGCGACCCACTTCGCTCCACCAGTCGTTCACGCCGAACCAGCAACGAATTAAGATCGTCGGATGGATCCAAACCCCGTTGCGGGTTGAATTGGAAACGGCGGGCGTCCTGCCGCAAATGGGCAAAGCGCTCAGCGGTCATTGGGTTCGTGGGAAGATCCAGATGCAGCGTGGCCGAGGCGCACGCCATCGCCGGAGCGGCGACTCGATAGTAATCGGCGATAATGGCATCGGTGATGCGGTCGTACTTAGCGCCGCCGATGCCGTGGACAAACAAATCTGCCAGAAGCAACCGTGCCCACAACGTCAGTGTCAAAGCGCGAGGCCTGATCCGCCATGAACCCAGCGCCCGGTGGAGTGTCTCCAGATCACCGCAAGACTGAAGCTCTCGCACGGGAATCGTGCATAGCTCGGTGTTCTCTGCAAACAGGGTCAGGGTTGATCCGCCGCACTCAACGAAGAGCCGCCGCCTCGGCTTGTCGGGGCGATGGACCCACACCGCTGCTTCTTGCCGCCCGTTCGTCCGCCGCAGATCGGGGATGGGCCGGCTCGCGCCGCGCACGCGATTGCTTTTTCTATATCCGGCCAACGCCCGGTTGTAACTGCTTGCGAACCGATCCGCGTTGAGCAGCATGTCGAGCAGAAGCGGGCTGTGCCAAACGCGACTGATTCGTAGGTTCGCCAATGCCACACCGAGGTCGGCTTCGATCGCGACCCGAGCGGCCACAAGCTGATCGACCCAATCGCTTTTGTCGGGCGCCGTCCGTAGTCCATCCCTAAAGCGCGGCATCTGCGACGCGGCGAATCGATCGCCCAGGACCGACTCGATCCGACCGCACCAATCGGCAAGTTCGTCAGCGCCGAGGGGTTTCGCATCTTCCAATGAGATGCCCGATGCGATCGGCACCGATGGAATGGACGTGGCGGTTACGTTTCCATCGATGACCGATGGAATGGCCAATACCGTTGCCTTAGGCGAGTCACTATCCACCACGAGGTTGATACCTGTACCGTGCATGGCAGCGGCGAGCCGCGACACCACAATGTGCTTGGCCCAAACGCCGGGGTGAATAAAACCGGGATCGTGCCCGGTCACAATGATGAGTTGATCGTCATCGCCGGTTAAGCGCGACCGAACCTCCCGACGGCACTCGGCGAGCGTGGAATCTAATAGGGGGACGTGTTCCGCATCCAGCGCGCTATGGTTTGCGTGCGTCGCGGCGGATAGACCCGCGGCATCCGGCACAAGCAGCACCCGTCCGTGTTCCGCCGGCGTTTTGATCTGAGAGAAATCGAGCATGGGCAAAGCGGTTAGGGGCATGCAGCACAGCCGGACGGGGTGAGTCGCACCGGTCCCGCGCTGCGCGCAAGCTCGGACTCAAAAACGTCAAGGTAGTGACGCAGGCGGGCGCGAGGATCATCCAGAATACCTCCAAAATGCCGAGTTGGATCCTGGTAAATCAAGCTGACCGGGAGCTCGCGAATACGCAACTCCGCACGCGCCGCTTGTACCCAAAATTGCATCGGCATGGCGTATCCGGGAACAGAAATATCTAAGTGCCTAAAACAAGACACCCTATAGGCCTTGAATCCACAAAAAGCATCCGTGATGCTCAGCCCCAGACGATCGTTGATCTTCGCGGTGATGAGCCGGTTGATCGCCCGCCGATCGGGCGGGGCACTGGACTTCCCGTCTTGGCCATCGAGGTACCGTGTTCCGCTGATGATGTCGGCGTCGTCAAGCGCCATCGTTTCCAGGAAGTGGGGGATCTGCGCCGGCTCGTGCTGTTCATCGCAGTCCATGGTGATGAGCCAGGAATAACCCGTGCGCCGCGCAAACGCAAATGCGTCGGCCAGGCTCTGGCCGTATCCTCGGTTCTCCGGATGCGTCAGCACGTCAATGCCTTCGGCACGCCGAAGTAATTCCGACGTACGATCCGTCGATCCGTCGTCCACGACGAGGATGTTGGAACTGTAGACCTTCGATTCCTCAATCACACCCGTGACGTATGGTTCTTCGTTGAAGACCGGGATGGCTAGTAGGTAATCAATCGGCATGTCTGTGTCGTCTCAGAGTCACTGGTTTGGTCGCCTGCCCAAGCCGCCGGGCTTATCTTAGACCACGGCGGACAAAAAGCAAGCAACGGGAGATCCTGGGCGGCCGGGGCGGTGGGGCGGGGGTGTGTGACAGAGTTGGCGGGCCGGCGTGGTCCTTGGTAGGTATGATCCGCAGCATCATCGAACAACCCCAAAGGGGTGTCATAGACCAGCCCAGGGCGTTGCCCTGGGCTATTGTAGTGTCCCCTTTCAGGGCAGAGAGAAGACGCAGCGCATTGGGCTAAGCGAAGTGCCCGCGCGTGGGGATCGTTAATCGACACTCCGTACGGCTCGCCCTCTCGAAGACCCCGCCGAAAGTGTCACGCACACGGAGGGGAACCGCGCCGCGTAGGCGGTGTACCGGCCGAAGCTTGTCATTTCACAGGGTAAGTCTGAAAAAAAACCTAATCTATAGAGCGTCGCGCACTTGAACCGGTGGACCGCAGGTTTTAGAATTGGTGAGTCGCATGTTGCAATTGTGCAGGGAGGACACATGGCAGCGGAACAACGGAAAGCCAAACGACACCAGCAGAAGCGGCGGGAGAAGCAGCGATTCAAAAAAGCAGCAGCGTTACGTTCGATCCAGCGCCTATCCAGCGACGCCCACCCTTTATATGCCTGTTTGGTAAACGCCGATTGGATAGATAATGGCTTGGCCAGCATTATGATCGCCCGACAGGTGGGCAGCGGTCGACTCACGATGGCTGCATTTCTGGTGGACCGTTTTGCGATGGGCTTGAAGGATGCGTGGGGTCGCGTCGATGTTTCCATCATCGATTTCGACAAAACCGTTGCACGACAAAGGGAGGTCATCAAGACCGAACCCCTCAACCTGGGGACCGCCAAGCACCTGGTCTACGGCGGCATTGAGTTGGCGCGTGACCTTGGGTTTCGTCTGCCACGAAGGTACCAGCGCTGGACGGCGATTCTCGGGCCATTGCCGGAAGGTGAATCGCCCGACATGGACCTATTCCTCCGCGACGGGAAAATCATGCTCTGTTGTAGCACCAGGGACTTGGAGGCCCGACTGGTGGGAACAACGCCCGAGAAATTTCTCGAACGCAGCGATGTGTACTACCTCTTAGGAAGCGACGGCCACACGCTGGTCGATGACGAAGAAGATCGAAGTGCCGATATAGCGTCACTTTTGGAAGATGCGATGTTGGAGCGCGTTCAGCAATGGTGTTTTGCCCACGGACAAACGCCGCATCCACTGCTCGGGGAAATCGTCGGCACAACCCTGGAAGCGATCATGCAGGGCATGCCGCCCGACCTCGAACCTGAAGACGACGTCGAATCCCTGGCTGCGGAGCAACGAGGGCAGTTGATCGAGCAGGCCTTGTCGTTTCTGTCCGCCTCCTGCCACGAGGATCCCGCGGCGCTTCAGGTTGTCGCGGGTCAGTTCCATGCATTCATGAGGTCTTATGAATCACCGGATGAATTGTTCAGCAGTTTGGATCTGGGAGAAGATTAGGAGCTGTCCTATTGCTCCGCCTCGATTCGCCGGGCGATTCCCATCGTCTTGAAGTATTGCATGGTGCTCTGATACGCCTTCGTGCCGAGCGCGATTCCCAGTATTCCAATCACGGCGCCGGCGAGGATGCGAATCGTACCCAAACCTTGAACGCCACTCCAAATCAGCCCGACCGCCAGCAGCAAGCAAAGCAACATGCCCGCCATTTCCGAAACGGGCAGTTGCGCGTGATGCGGCGAAAAAATGCCTTTCATGACCAAAGGGCGGGCGTTGTATTGCCGGCCACACTCGGGACAGGTGTAGACATAGGGCAAACTGTGCAGGTTGTACCCGCAGTGGCCGCAATAGATAAACCCGGTGATGATACGATTCTTATAAGTGTCATCAGCGAGGCGGTCGAGCTCACCACTGTCCAAAGGCATGTTTCACTTTGCTCCATCAGGCGGCAAAAAGCGCTCGAATGAACACGTTGGGATCAAACGGCTCCACGTCGCTGAGGGTTTCACCAAGCCCCACAAATTTGACGGGCACGTCGAGTTGATCGCGAATCCCCACAATCACCCCACCCTTCGCACTGCCATCCAGCTTAGCGAGGAAAATACCTGTGACGGATACATATTCCGAAAACTGCTTGGCTTGTATGATGGCGTTTTGACCGATCGTCGCATCGAGCACCAGCAAGACCTCGTGCGGCGCCCCCGGGATTTTCTTCTCGACCACCCGCTGAATCTTATTGAGCTCACGCATCAAGTGGTCCTGGGTGTGCAATCGACCGGCCGTGTCGATTAAGAGCACGTCGGCCTGCCGCGCAACCGCCGCCTCACAGGCGTCGTACGCGACGGCGCCGGGGTCGGCCCCTTGATCGTGTTTGACAATCTGCACGCCGATTCGCTTCGACCAGATGGTCAACTGTTCCACGGCCGCCGCGCGAAACGTGTCGCAGGCACCCAAGATCACGCGTTTATTCTGGTTGGTAAAATACTGGCCGAGTTTGGCGATGCTGGTGGTTTTCCCGGAGCCGTTGATCCCCGTGACCAATATGACGGTCGGGCCGGATTCGACAAACCGAATCTCCCGATCCGTTTCAGGCCACATGTCAACGATGTGACGCTCCAAGTAGGCCGTGACCTCTTGTTCCTCGGTGATTTCACCGCTCTTCCAACCCGAGCGCACGACTTCGATCAGCTTGGCTGCCGTGGCCGGGCCGAAGTCGGCGGTGAGCATCGCGTCTTCCAGGCGCGTCAGGGTATCGTGGTCGATGCGTTGCCCGATGCGCAGGATCGACCTGAGACCCGTCGAGAGCTTTTCTCGTGTACGGGTTAGGCTCTTTTTGAATCGATCCAGTAATCCCATCAGCGATCATTCGGGTTGTCAGCGTTCATTTTCTTGAGCACTTTGTCGAGGATTCCGTTGATCAATCGCGGCGATTCCGCGCCGCCGTATTCCTTGCCGATTTCGATGGCTTCGTCGAGCACCACCTTAGCTGGGACATCGTCTGTCATCCACTCCACTAATGCCACACGCATGACGTTGCGATCTACCGGTGAAAGGCGTTTCAGATCCCAGTTGGTCGCTCTGGCCTCGATGCGATCGTCCACGCTTTGCCGATGCGCCCAGAACTTCTGAACGATTTCAGTCGCTTTGCCTACATCGCTTTCTGAAGCCTGTCGGGCGCAAAGGAATTCCGCCAGCGCTTTCGTTGATTCGTCGCCCTGCACGTCCCACTGACAAAGCGCCTGCATGGCCAGGATTCGAGCTTGGCGGCGACGGGTCAGCATGATCCTAAGTTGATACCGGCAATTGTGACAGCAGGTTGGTCATTTCGATAGCGCTGAGCGCCGCGTCTACGCCTTTGTTGCCCGATTTCGATCCCGCGCGCTCGACGGCCTGTTCCAACGTGTCGGCGGTGATGACCCCGAAACTGATGGGAACCCCGGTCTCCAAAGCGGCCTGTGAGATGCCCCGCGCCGCCTGCCCTGATATATACTCAAAATGCGGCGTCTGACCGCGAATCACACAGCCCACACAGATCACAGCGTCGTACGAGCCGGACTCGGCCAGCTTCTTCGCCATAAACGGCAACTCGAACGCACCCGGCACATGGACGCAGGTGATGTTGTTCTCGTCACAACCGTGGCGCACCAGGGCATCGACCGCGCCGCCCAGCAGCTTGGAAGTGATGAATTCGTTGAACCGGCTGACCACCACGGCGAAGCGTTTGCCGTCGACGGTCAGTTGTCCGTGTATCTCTCTCGGCATTTCGGATCGTCCTTTCACTCGAATCGGCGGCAAGTCGAGACCCAATATACGCACATCGATTGGTAGATACGCCCAGCATGACGGCGCTACTTTGGAAGTCGATCGGCCACGGCGCCACTATGATCAAGAAACCGTCTGGAAGCCGACTTCCCCTGGCGGGGTCAAGAACGCTGTTCGACCGTCGATCCAGCGCTGCCGCACTTGCCAGCCAAGAGGGGGCATCGCAACGCACCTTCAGGCCGCACGCCGATTATACAACGCCACTGCCGATCGCATAAGGGATCGAGTTTGGGCTCGGTATTGCGCTCCATGTAGGGAGGGCACCGTCCCGATCAAAAGCCGCAGGTGCGTAGGGAGCATCTTATTGCTCCAACCCGGTGGGATTGTTGTCGCGGTGCATCTAGCTACGCGCAGATGCGGCTCAAGCGGTGGGTCTGGCACATGAAGCGCGGCAAGGTCCACGCTTGCGTGGCACAACTGGGTACCGCCGTTCTTGACATTGCCGGACTCAAGCACTACAATTGCATGATGACGCAAATGAGCAAACGACGAAACGGCAAGGATCTCCGGTGCTGTCCTGATCTCGCACGCCTACTCGAAGCCCGCTTCTTCAAGGCGATGTGTGATCCCTGTCGGATCGGGATTTTGATTCAACTGGCGGAATCGTGCGCGCCGAGGACCGTGACCGACATCGCCGGTTGCTGCACGCCGGATATGTCCGTGGTGTCGAGGCACCTGGCCACCTTGCGGGACGCCGGGGTGCTTCATGCGGAGAAACGGGGGAAGGAAGTTTTCTACCGCGTCCGTTATGGCGAGCTGGCGGCGACGCTGCGGGCCATCGCTGATGCCATCGAAACCTGCTGCCCAATTAAGAAGGACTAATTCAGCGAGGACGGAGAATCAATAGCCTCGGTAAAAAACCGAAACTTTGGAGAACAACATGAACAAGGAACAAGAACTACGAGACCAGGTGTCGGCATCGTATGCGAAGGCGGTGCGCGCGCCGTCGGATAACGGGCCATGCTGCACGCCGATCCAAAAGGGCGTGGCGGTGAAAGTGGCCGGGTATACCAGTGAGGAGCTTGAAGCCCTGCCGGCCGACGCGGTGGTCAACTCGTTCGGTTGCGGAAACCCGTTGGCTTTCAGCGAGGTCAGTGCGGGCGACGTGGTGGTCGACTTGGGCTCGGGTGCGGGGATCGACATTCTGCTGGCCGGCAAGAAAGTCGGTTCCACCGGTCGTGCGATCGGCATCGACATGACCGACGAAATGATCGCCCGCGCCGGGGAGAATATCGCCGCCTCCGGCATGGACAACGTCGAGGTGCGCAAGGGCAATATCGAAGAACTGCCGGTGGATTCGGAGTCCGTCGATTGGGTGATCTCCAATTGTGTCATAAACTTGTCACCGGAGAAGCCGCGGGTGTTCGCCGAAATCGCCCGGGTGCTCAAGCCGGGTGGGCGTATGCTCGTTTCGGATATCGTTGCTGACACACTTCCGGATTCGATTCGCAGCAGCCCGGCGCTCTACAGCTCTTGTGTTGCCGGTGCCATCAGCGAAGAGGATTATGCCGGCGGATTGCGCGACGCGGGACTTGTGGATGTTGAGGTTCGCGAGCGAATCGTGTACGACGATCCCCAGGTTGAGGCCTTCATCTCATCGGAGCTGCCCGACAACGCATCCGTAGGCAGTGGCTGTTGTGGTTCGAACCCCGGTTCGGCAGAGGCAATCGCCAAGTCCCTCACCGGTAAGATCTGGAGTGCCAAGTTCTTTGCACGGAAGCCGAAGCGCTAAGACTTAGTCCGACTGTCGATCGAAGTGGGCAATCCGGTACACCGGCGGGCAAGCCACCCGTGGCACCCGAAGTCCATTTCGCCGAGGCAATTCGATGCAAACCGTGGCAAATCACAGCCACTTCCTTGGAATCTGGCTAAACCAATAACATGTGATTTTCCGTGCGATGCCATTGTAAACATTTACCCATCAATACATTGCGGCAATTCAACAGTCGGCAGTCGGGTGGATCGCTCGCTAATGATGCGGTTTCGGGCCTTGCTGCGAACGCGCAGCGGGGCTAGACTTGCACCTGTTCGATAGCACGAGGTTTCAAGGGTGGGTGAATGTTCCCGCCGATCCAGCTTCGAACCAGCCCTTTTAGGTGGCGAGAAGGATCACGCACCTCTTTAGGACAGGACGTCCACCGGGCCGACGCACCAAGGACGACCGTCGGTATGGAATCAAATTACCCTCACGGATGTGGGCGCAAGTGAGGAGATACCATGCTGTTCTGGGAATCCCTACATAACGCCAGGGGTCGCGAGCCTCTGCAAAGTGCGAACGAAAAGCGCTTTCCGCTGCGGACACAGCGACTGCCCTATGACACAAGATGTTCCGCCTTGACCAAATCCGGGACGCGTTGCCGAGGCCGTATTCGCCCCGAGGGTGAATTCTGCGTCTTCCACGATCCGGGAATGGCGGCCAAGCGGCGACAAGCTATGGCCGAGAAACGCGTTCAGTCGCGGCGCAAGCTTTCTCATTTGCCCGACGGCTTCCTCCGTAAGCTGACGAATCGCGCGGCCATCGGCAACGCCATGGATCGCCTGTATCGCGAGGTACGCCTGGGAAGCGTGTCGATCGAAATGGGCACGGTATTGCTGGGCGTACTCAATCGTCTGCTGGATTCGGATCTGATCCCCGCAACCCCCCGTCCCGAGCGCAGCAAAGCCGCGCGGGTGCAGCCCAAGTTGGAGAAACTACTGAATCGTGACGAGTTTGCAGCATTAAAGCGCGCCGCCGGGAACGACGCGTTGCGCGCCGACCACTTACGTGACAAGCCCGAACGCCACGGCGCGTTCGAACGGGCCGTCGAGCAGCGCCGCGCCGCGCGGGTCCTGGATGATGCACCCAGCGTCCGCGCCGTACCCGCAACATAGATTCCGGGGTTTAACTGAGCCGCAGGCTTCAGCCTGTGGGAATGTCCGGTCGACATCGACCTCGACGAATCAGTCATGGCAAAAGTTGCAGAAGAGACTTTCGCGAGTCAATACCTCAAGAAGTTAGCCAGCAGTTGGCTGCCTTCTTCGGTCAAGAAGCTTTCCGGGTGGAATTGAACGCCTTCGATGGGCATCGTTTTGTGACGAATACCCATTAGCTCATCTCGATCGTCCGTCCACGCACTCACGTCAAATACACCGGGTAGGGTCGCGCGATCCAGCGTCAAGGAATGATACCGCGTGGCCGTTATGGGGTTGGAAAGTCCTTGAAACACGCCTTTTTCGTCGTGCTTGATGGGGCTGGTCTTACCGTGCATCAGCCGCGGCGCATGCACCACCTGGCCGCCAAACGCCTGACCAATACACTGATGGCCCATGCACACACCCAGGATTGGCACCTTGCCGGCGATGCGTTTGATGAGTTCGATGCTGATTCCGGCGTCGTTGGGCGTGCCGGGGCCGGGTGAAACGATGAGGTGCGTGGGCTTCAGCGCTTCGAGTTCATCCACACATTTCGCGTCGTTGCGCACGACGTTCATTTCGTGTTCACCCGGCAATGCGCCGATGGTCTGCACCAGATTGTAGGTGAACGAATCGTAGTTATCGATGATCAGAATCATGTGTTTTTGTCTTTCTGTTGTAGTTCCGACTAGCTACGCTCCGTATGGCATCGCTTTGTGTGCTACCGGCATCTTGCCGGTGTGCATACGTTTCTTCATTGATCGAGTCACATGCATCAGCTTGCACAAACTCGCTTTGACGTCGAACTCCCGGCTCCCGATCAATCGCAGCAAGATCGTGCTTTTCTATAGATGATTGTCCCATATGATGCGTCTGTTTGACGGTGCTGATTGCATGGGGCTTCAATCAACCCCGCGGGTGCTTTTCCCATCGTTCCCGCACGTTCTTGAACCGCGCGATTCGCTTGTCTATCTTTGCAATTTCCTTTGGGTAGAACTCAAACAATGCGTCACAGAGCTGCAGCATCCATTCTCGCCTCGAGAATCGGTCGTTGATCGTAATTACGTTCGAATTCGCGATTTGAATTTGGCCCCACCCAAGGGCACCAATCGTGAGACAGTCCCAGCCGACGAATTCAATCGGTACGAATCTGACGCTTTCGATGACTGCTTTCGTACCTTCCATGTCGTATGCAACCATAAGCACGACAAAGTAGTTCGAATCATCCTCGTAATACCGTGCTAATCTATCCACGGAGGTCAGGTTTGGCATATTGAATTTAGTACTGAGCCGATGCGTTTTCACGTCCACAATATAGTAGAGGTCGTCCTTGTCCTTAAAGGCTAAATCAGCCATGGCTCGCCGTGCGAACTGAGAGGAGTACTCAGTACAATGTTCAGGGCCGAGAAGCTGGTCAAACTCATCGGCCAAAACGTCTTGTATCGCATCTCCGACTGCTCTGGTGCTATTCGCCGTACTTTCAGAAAGGAAATCTCCCTGTGCATTCAGAAATGACCTGATTTTTTCTTGAGCCTCAAGGTAGGCGTCGGAAAAGAAGAGCTGGCTCTTAATCATGCGCTGGTTCTCCCGATGTTCACCTACGGGGTGAATAGAGATCTTCCTGCATCAGGATCTGATTGTGGGCCGATTCCAGTCGATCGCGATTGCTTGTTCATCGCGTTTCTCTCCCAAAACACGCCATCCCGGTAACCTTGAATCGATGAGTCTAGGAGGGCAAGATGGAGCCGTTTTTCAGCAAGGCAACAGAATCTCTCGTCTATTTCTATGCCAACGTAGCGACGCTTAAGCTTTCTTGCGACTACTGACGTCGTGCCTGAGCCCGCGAACGGATCGAGAATGACGTCGTCTTCTTTGGTGCTGGCTAGAAGGATTTTGGCGAGGAGTTTTTCAGGTTTTTGTGTTGGATGGTCGGTGTTTTCAGGCATCGACCAAAATGGAACAGTCAAGTCAGTCCATAAATTCGATGGGTGGGTCAAGCGATGATTGCCGTCTTTTGTTCGATGCCAATCTTTTGGGTCGCCGTTTTCTCGAGTGTAGGGTGCGATGACTCGCCTCTTGAGCATAATCGCGTCAAGCTCAAAGGTATAATCATCAGAAACAGTGCAAAAGAGAATATCCTCGGAGCAATTCTTCCAATTGCTCTTTGCTCCACGCCCCTTTTCGCGTTCCCATGTGATCCTGTTGCGGACCTTGAGATACCGTTCCGCCACTAATTGAATGGCAGGTGTCGACCGCCAATCGCTGCAAATATACACGGAGGCAGTACGCTTGAGCAGCCGAACCAGTTGTGAAAGCCAGCAATCAACCCAGTGCATGTAATCGTCAGATGGCATCTTATGGAAGCGCCGACCGTTAAAGGATTTGTGTAAGTTGTAGGGTGGGTCAACGAAGAGAAGGTCCACAAAGGCATCGGGCAAGTGAGGCAGAGCCACGAACACGTCCTGACACACCGTGGAATCAAGAATGTTCTCGGCGTCGACGGGATTCGTGAGAAGGCGTAGCCTCCTTTTGAGTTTTTGCCTTTCCTTCTCTGTTACGTCAAGTGTTCGATTGCGAGGTGCTCTCTGTTTGACGAACGAATCTGTGGGCGGCATCTTCAGTCCTCAGTGTTGGTTTGTTATCTACGTAACCCGCCCTCTCATCATAGGCCGTGAAAGGGTATCGTACAGGTCTGCCGAGGGTCCAACAGTTCTACGAACACATGCCTTAGAATGCATCGAAATATCCCAGCATCCCTGCCAGATTTGTGGACATGCTTTTAGGGTCGCCGACATCGTCAAACCACAGAGTTCGAAATGATGTTCCGTGTCGACGAGTCGTGACCGCCGGCCCTGGCCCTCACCCACTCAGAGGCCAATATGTCGAATTGCGGAATCGACTAAGCGAGCTTTGCGGATCGTTTCATCTTCGGGCGCCTTGCATTGTGAGTTGATCGGCGGTATAGTGCCGCAAATTGAATCGAAGGATGTACACGACGTTAGGACGTAAATCCTGAATGGGTAAGTGTTTAACGGTTTTCGCCGGTTGTTTCGGCGGTGCTGGGTGAGATGGTCTGAAATGATTTTGGAAGCAAAAAACGGGATAATCAACGACTACCGAACGCACGACAAAGACACGGGCTCGCCCGAGGTGCAGATTGCACTGCTCACGTCTCGTATTCTTGAGCTCACGGAACACCTTCGCGCGAACAAGAAAGATCATTCGGCCCGTCGCGGGTTGCTGAAAATGGTTGGTCGGCGCGCTAGTTTGTTGAAGTACCTCACCCGCAATGACCGAAGCCGGTACAAGAACATCATTGGTCGGCTCGGTCTGCGCAAGTAGAGGGCCATCGCCCGATCGAGCGCGTCGCAGATTGGTCGTCAACCCTCTCCCGAATTCCCGGCGGATTTGCCCGACTTGGTTTCCCGCAGTTTGCGACGCTTCAGGGCGGCATCCTTTCTTTAGCATGTTGAATCAAGAGAAAACGCGTTGACGAGACAAGGATTGAATCGATCGATCCACCGGCAAGATGCCGGTGCCACACTTGTTGGGTGTCACAATTATCCGGTGCGACACGTGTCCGGTGCCGCAGGCTCGGGCTGGCACGCGGTTTTCCGATTAGGTTAAAGAAACACGCCTCGTGTGGCGTTCAATATATTGTCGGTATGGAAGATGTTGTAACGGTTGAGTTGGACTAGAAGAGAAGGAATTATGGAACATCACGTCGTAGAAAGAGAAATTGGCGGACGGACATTGCGGATGGAGACGGGCAAGCTGGCCAGGCAGGCAGCAGGTGCGGTCCTGGTAACTTACGGTGAAACGGTTGTATTGGCTGCTGCGGTGACCGCTCCGCCGAGGGAAGGGTTGGATTTTTTCCCGCTGACGGTTGACTATCGAGAGAAGACGTATGCCGCTGGGAAGTTTCCCGGCGGCTTTTTCAAGCGCGAGGCGCGCCCCACGCAAAAAGAAGTCCTCACCATGCGGATGATCGATCGTCCCATCCGCCCGCTGTTCCCGAAGGAATACAAAGACGAGCTGCTCATTCAGGTGATGGCGCTGGCGGCGGATCTGGACAACGATCCGGACATCGTGGGTATGGTCGGCGCATCGGCGGCGGTTTCAATTTCTCCCGTCCCTTTTGACGGCCCGATTGCTTCATGTCGCGTGGGTTATGTGGATGGCCGATATGTGCTGAATCCCACCTTCGCCGAAATGGAATACAGCACGATGGAGATGGTGCTTGCCGGCCATAAGGACGGCGTGAACATGATCGAAGTCGGATGCGACGAGCTTGCCGATGAAGTCGTCGCGGGTGGTATCGAGTTTGGCTATAAGGCCATCGCCGAAATCTGCGGCATGATCGAAGAACTGAAGTCCAAGGCCGGCAAGCCCTCGACGTGGGAACCGGAAGAGACAGACACCTCATTGGCGGGCGATGTTCGATCGAAGTTTGCGGAGCGCATGCGCGACGCGCGTCGGGTTTCCGGCAAGCAGAATCGCTACGCCGCGATCACGGAAATATACGAAGCGGCCAAGGCCGAGTATTGCGTGGACGATACGCCGCAAGCAAGGAATCGTTGGAATCGCGCCCGCGATTTGATCCAGAACCTCGAAAAAGAGGTCATCGCCGAGATGCTGGTTACCGAGAACAAGCGATCCGACGGTCGCTGTGCCGACGACATTCGCGAGATCATCTCGGAAGTCGGCGTGCTGCCTCGAGTGCACGGCTCCGCACTCTTTCAGCGGGGTGAGACGCAAGCGCTTTGTGTGATCACGCTGGGCACCGGTCGTGACGAGCAGGTGGTCGACGGATTAGGCGAGGAATACAGCAAGAAGTTCATGCTGCATTACAACTTCCCGCCGCTTTGTACCGGCGAGGTCAAGCGTATCGGCTTCACGAGTCGGCGCGAAATTGGGCACGGCAACTTGGCCGAAAAAGCCTTGCAGGCCGTTCTGCCCACGCCGGACAAATTCCCCTACACGATTCGGTTGGTCTCTGAGATTCTTGAATCCAACGGTTCGAGTTCGATGGCTTCGGTTTGTGGCGGATGCTTGGCACTGATGGATGCCGGCGTGCCCATTAAGCAACCGGTGGCCGGCATCTCGGTGGGTATGGTCGAGCACAACGGTTCGCAGAAACTCTTCATTGATATTCTCGGTGAAGAGGACCACTTCGGATTGATGGACTTCAAGGTGGCCGGCACGCAGCGCGGCGTTACTGCGGTGCAGTTGGACCTCAAGGCCCGGGGGATCACGCAGGAAACGATCCTGGCAACGTTCGCCATGGCCAAGACGGCCCGGTTGGATATTCTCCGGCAGATGCTCAAGGCCCTACCCGCGCCGCGCAAGAACACCAGCCCGACCGCACCGCGAATCTTGATGACCAAGGTCGCGCAAGACAAAATCGGAAGGGTCATTGGACCAGGCGGCAAGTACATCAAGTCGATCGAAGCTGAAACCGGCGCGACGGTAGAGATTGATCCGGACGGGACGATCCTGGTCGCATGCCTGAACCAAGCCGGTGCTGAGCGGGCGATCGAAATGGTTGAGGCCGTGGGCGCAGAGGTCAAGATCGGCAAGATCTATACCGGAACCGTCAGCAGCGTGAAGGACTTCGGCGCGTTCATTGAGGTCGTTCCGGGGCAAGACGGGCTGTGCCATATCAGCGAGCTGGACTCCGGTTTTGTGAAGTCGGCCGATGAAGTGATTAAGATCGGCGAAACGGTTCGCGTCAAAGTGATTGCCATCGACGATCAAGGTCGCATTAAGCTTTCGCGCAAGGCCGTTCAAGTGGAAGAAGAAGCCGAAACGGTTGCACGGTAGTATCTAAATGGGGGTCGCTCCACTTCGGAAAACTTCCGAGGTGGGCGCGTGCCCTAAGTGCATTGGGTCTAGGACGGTTGGCCATCTCTTGAGAGGCGTGTGACTTGAATGGATCTCGGATTCGCGTTCGCCACGACTAAAGCTATGTGGCACCCAAGCAAGACATGGTCATGCAATCGTGGACCATGCCCCCTGACACGGGGGATTGGGTCCATGGGTTGAACCTTTTCGGGGCACTTGAGCAGAGTGGTGGTTAGTGGTTGCGAAGTCGTGAGCGACCACTGCGTGTCCGACGTTGTCCCGTCGTCCGACTTGAAACAGGCATCGCGATGATCGATACCGCTTTCGTTTTGATCGTGCAGGATGACGCCGACGAGGGTGCGGCACTAGCGGAGACCTTAACCCGGTCGAAGTACGCCTGCCACGTCGTGCATGGCGGTGATCGCGCTGTTGAGAGCATCCGCCATCGCGTGCCGGATGTCGTCGTGGCCGACTACGAATTGGACGGTGACGTCAGTGGTACGGATGTGTTGGAGGCCGCCAAACGTGCATCGCCCGACACCGAAGTCATCTTGCTGACGCCCAAGGGTCTCAAGCCCCCGGCCGGCGACAACGGTGGGACAGCACCTGAATCCCAGGCGTACGATCTACTTGTTAAACCCATCGACGCATCCCTGCTTCTCGACAAGGTTAGCCGGGCCGCTCAGCAGTCAACGGCCGCGCGCGATGCGCGGCGGCTGCGCGAGCAGGTCGCCCAGGCCTTCGAGTTCTGCGGTATCGTCGGCAGCTCGGACACCATTCGCCGAGAGATCAGGCGGTTGCAGAAGATCGCCAAGAGTAAGAGCACGATCTTGATCGTCGGCGAAACCGGGACGGGCAAGGAATTGTTCGCCCAGGCGATTCATCAGAACTCGCACCGTTCGGGCAAGCCTTTTAAGGTGCTCAATTGTGCGGCCGTTAGCTCGACACTTTTGGAAAGCGAACTCTTTGGTCACGTCAAAGGGGCCTTCACCGGTGCCATCATGGACCGTAAAGGGTTAATCCAAGCTGCGGACGGGGGGACGCTGTTTCTCGATGAAATCGGGGATATGCCGTCGGATATGCAAGCCAAGCTGCTCCGCACGCTTGACACCGGCGAAGTGTTGTCGGTGGGCACCAACGACGTTCGCTACTTCGACGTGCGTTTCGTGGCCGCTACCAATCACGACTTGTCCGAGTTGGTGCAGCAAGGACAATTCCGCGAGGATTTGTTCTATCGATTGCACGCCCACGGGGCGCTGCGCATTCCATCGCTGCGCGAGCGGCGCGAGGACATCCCCGTTTTGGTTGAGCGGTTTGTTGAACAAGCCAACCGCGAGCAGGAAACCGAGATCGAGGGCATTTCCTCGGAAGCTCTGAGAAAGCTGGTTCAATACGCCTGGCCGGGGAACGTGCGTGAGCTGCGCAACGTCATCTTTCGAATGTGTATCGAGGCGGAAGGGCCGCGTTTGGAGGTAGCCGACTTGCCCGATACGCTGCGCAGCTCGACGGACATCGTTCCCGCCGGCCTGCCGGACCTCGCCGGCATGACCATGGCCGACGTTGAGAGGCGGCACATCATGAATACGTTGCGGATGTTCGGCGGTAATCGAGAGAAGAGCGCCAAGGCGCTGGGCATCGGCGCCCGCACGCTCTACCGCAAGCTGCGCGACTATGGCCTGAAGTAGGCGCGTTTAACTCCGCGCGTGCCCTTGTACCTTGTGGTCTGCACATCCACGTTTACCGTCAATCCCAATTAAGTGAGTTATTCGCATGGATCACTAGGGACGAAAGGGTAATTCTGACCACTGAACGCGAAGATGGTGTAGACGATATCCACAACGCCAACCTTGAAGTCGGGAATTGTCGGAGAAATATCGGCTCGGGATTTTGGCGGTGCACAGAAACCATTCGCGAATTTCTGGATGACGAAGATCGCATCGGTAATGATATCCACGCTGAAATCGGGTACACCACAGGGACATTCTGAACAATCATGGATCACGTCGCCCCATGCGGCCTGTGTGATCGAAAGAGGATCGGAGAAACTTCCGAGTTCATTGGAATCGCAATTCCGATCGATCACCTGTACGTCGTACAAAGAAGGTATGGCGATCGCGCCGCCGCCCGCGACGAGTCTGCTTGGTGCAATGCCTTCGTGAAACAGATGCACCAAACCCATAGCGCTCCAATCCGTGTAATGGATCAGCCCTTCGTTGCACACCAGGGGAACGGCCCAGAACCACCGACGTTCCAGACCCGGTGACGGACTGCAATTCGCAACGGGAACCGCAAGACCGTCCCCCGAATTCTCGCAAACCCGAATGGGTTCGCCCGCGTACCACTGCAGACCGTTCCAGACATCGTAGGGCGGCGGAAGACTCACGGCGGTTACGCGCAGCGCTTGCAAACGGCCCGGATCGCCGACCTCAATGGAAAGGAACCGATTCTTGGCGACGACTTCCGTCCCGATCATTTCAGGAACCGGCGGACTGGAGGGCAAACAGGTCGTGCAAGTTCCGTCGCAGGCGCCATCCTTAAGCCACGTTCTCGGACCGGGGAGCGCATCGCAATCGTCCAAGGTAATCAGTTCTGTGCAGCCTGGTGCGGCGGAATCAAGATCGGAGCAACAACGCCCCCTGGGGATCGTGGTGCAACTACCGTCACAGACAGCGCCTCCGAGGAAAGTAGTTGGGCCGGGCAATGCTTCACATTCGTCAAGTTGGAGCGAATCAGCGCAGCCCGGTGTCTCGGAAAACAGGTCGTAGCAGCAGCGCCCCGCGGTGCACGATCCATCGCAGATGCCGTTTTGGGTATAAATACGGGGGCCGGGCAAGGCGTCGCATTCTTCTGGGAGGAGCGCCTCCGCGCACGCCGGTGTAGCGGAACCAAGATTGTAGCAACAACTACCGGCGGGGATCGTGACCTTGCCAGGTATCATGCCGATCAAAGGAAGGGGTTGACCGTTGCTGGCGAATAGATGTGAAAACCCAGGCCGCATTTCTACTTCAATTGTGAAAGTGCCCCGCGCATCCGACGGTACGTCCAGAACCAATGTCCAAAGGTAGCTGTCACCTCCGGGGGAACCGACAGAGGTGGAGATTAGGTTTTCGAAGCAAGCGTAAGCAGTGTTAGCCGCCCCAAAACCGCAGAACTGAACTCTGGATCCTGCGTCAAGGAAAAGGTAATCGCTTCTTTCGTTATTGATGTAGCCAGGGTCGCAACGATCGGGCAATCGACTAGCACACGGGCTGCCCGTGCCCATTTGTGCCACGCACTCAGCTTCCTGCACACAGGGGGTGGCCGCCAGCGCGAGTGTGCCGGACAAACCGCTGGTGAAATCGCTGAATTCGACCGCAGCTTGCCAAGATACGATCTGAGTGCCGTTGGCTCCCCCTGGGTCGAAGTCCGAGACCATGACGTCGAAGAACACACGGTCGCCGCCGGCAGGTAGGATCGCTTCGTTGCCTACCACGCTGTACGTCGACGTGGCCGCCCAAACCGTTTCTGCGGGCGGGGGAACTGGCTGCATAGTAAAGATGATTTCGGCGTTGGAATCCATGTTGGTCAGGAACCAATCGCAGCCGTCGGGGTCATTCTGGCACTGGGGTTCACCTTGGTCGCAGAAGGTGGTGCAATCCACGCCGTCGTTCAGGCCGCTAAGGGGACTCAGACTAAAATCATCGCCCTCGACAGGTTGTCCCATCACCGGCCAAGCATCGTCGTGACCGAAGTTGGCTTCGACCCAGACTTCGTGCGGAATCTGTACCTTGGGATCGATGTCGACGACTAATTCGAAGCAGTCGATCTGGCCGTCACCGATTTCGGCGTCGAGCAGCATGTCCACCGTGATGGTGGCCGTTCCGCCTGCGCCTGGGATTTGAATACCGCCGTCGCAAGGATTGCCGTCGTATAACTGGAACGTGGCGTCGAACGGCATGTCGCCCGGCGCCATGCAGTCGCAATCCTCCGCACCGCCCTGGCCGACGCACCGATTCTGGATATGACAACCGTCGTAGCAGACCGGGAATGACATGGACCTGAGCGGAGCACCCGCATCGCCATCATTGAACAAGATCAACTGATCCAGCCAGGAAGGCTGTCCGCCGATCCATCTCTGTTGCCCACAGCTCGTCGATCGGTAGACCGGTGCGACCACTTCCGAATCCGAAGCGAACGCACTTGAAGTCAGTGCCAGAAAAACGGCAGTGATGCATAAGGAAGCTACAACCGATCTAGAATTGTCGACGTAAACCGCGCGCATAGTGATTTCCTCCGGAAGCGTTGGCTTTCGCCAACAAGAAAAGACATGGAGCGTAGTCCGCACAGTGGAGACATCCCTCTCCTATTTCGGCGATCCATTTATGATCGCCGGACCCTGAAGCCCCATCATTACAAGTTGACCCCTCGACTGTCCAGGAAAATAACGAAATCGGGGCTGATTTGTTGAGATTATGATACGGTTGAAGGATTCACAATGCAGTTCCACTTCATTTAGCATTGACGGAAGAGTGCGGAGCCCGCGTCCCAACGGGCGTCAACGATGGCCGATGACGACAATCCTCCGGCATGGAGGCCGGTGTTGCTGGGTATCCCGTAGGCCAAAGCTGTTATCTGGCAGAGTCTAGTGAGTGTCTTCAGGCGGGCGCAGGGCGATGGGGGGGCCGAGGATTTCGCGCAACAGCACGGCATGGCGTAGCGCCTGGGGGGTTGCCCGACCAAAGCCGGGGATTCGTGCGCGGTTGCGCGATTGCGCGGGTTCGGCGTAGGTCGATGGCTCGAGGTGTCCGAGATGCTTGTCGATCCCGTCGTGTATGCGTTCCCCGGTGTCAACTATTTGTGATGTGGTATGACCCAGACGCTGTTCGGAGGCTCGTTCCTCGGCACCGCCGGTCTGCTCGACCATTGAGGTCAGATGCCCCAGCGGATCTTCGAAGTTCTCGATGCTCGAAGGCGCAACCGTTGGCCTGCTTGTGGGGCGAGGGGCGGGCGTTCGGCGACGCGGAGGTGGCGGTGTACTTTGGGGCGCGGGTTGCGCCGGGCGGGGTTCGCGGGGTGGCGCCGGCCGCGCCGTAGGAGTCCGGCGTCGGGGCGGTACCGGAATGGGAACAGCTTGCGGAACTTCGTCATGAACTCGCGGGCGCCGGGGCTTGAGCGTCGTGTCTTGATCTTGGGTTGGATCGGCAACTTGCGGCTTCGGATGACCCTTGGGAACACCCCCATCATTGGGCGTAAAGCTCTCGATCAGCTTCTTGAGGACCGGACCGATGGCGGATCCCCCGACGACCAGCAAGATGATGATAAGTTGGAACCAGTCTTCCATGGCCGATGATCCGATCACTTCAAGGCGAACTTAGATGTACCGTCAACCCTTGATCTGCGGGTTGGTGTGCCACTGTTCTACAAGCCGCGTGTGTACCGACCTCGAAATCCCACACTATCCACGGAGCAGAGGCACGCGCCCGCCGCAGAATCACGAGCGGGCAAGCCGCCCGTGGCGCTCATACATGCCATCCTTTCACTTGGGACGTTTATGTTTACCGAGCCGCGCCCGTCAGGAAGCGGTTCTTTCCAACAACCCCAGCTCCACTTCCTCACAGTCGTGGTTCCAAAAAAATGCCATCCGGTCGAGATACTACGTTTAGTTCTTTTGATCCGTCGGTCCATCACCCTTGCCGATTGAATCGCGCATTGAGGTGTCGGACTGAATGTTCTTCATGCGGTAGTAATCCATAATGCCTAGGTTGCCCTGCCGGAAAGCTTCGGCGATGGCCAGGGGAACTTCCGCCTCGGCTAAGATGACCTTGGCTCGGTTTTCTTCCACGGTGGCGCGGTTTTCGGCGGCCAGTGCGATGGCCATGGCACGTCTTTTCTCCGCCTCCGCCTGGAAGCGTCTTTTGTCGGCCTCGGCCTGGTCGGCTTGGAGCTTGGCGCCGATGTTCTCGCCGACGTCGACGTCGGCGATGTCAATGGAGAGGATTTCGAAGGCTGTTCCAGAGTCCAATCCGCGGCTGAGCACGGCTTTACTAATTCGATCGGGGTTTTCGAGTACGGCTTTGTGTGAATCTGCCGATCCGATGGCACTGACGATGCCCTCTCCTACGCGGGCGACAACGGTTTCCTCGGTGGCTCCGCCGATGAGTTGGGTGATGTTCGTTCGCACGGTCACGCGCGCTTTGGCCTTGAGTTGCACCCCATCTTTAGCGACCGCGTCGATGGTGGCCTTACCGATTTCCGCGTTGGGCACTTCGATGACCTTGGGGTAGACGCTGGTGTTGACCGCGTCGATAATGTCGCGTCCGGCGAGGTCGATGGCGCATGATTTTTTCCAATCGAGGTCGATGGCTGCGCGGTTGGCGGCGATCATGGCGCGTGACACGTTGGGGACACGACCACCGGCGAGATAATGGCTTTCCAAGTCGTTGGTGGATATGTCGTGGATGCCCGCCTTGACGAGTTGAATTTTGGCGAGAACAATCATTGTGGCGTCCACCTTTCGCAGGCGCATCCCGATCAGATCAAGTAAACTTACATTAGCATTGCTCATGTAGGCTTGTAGCCATATGCGAAAGAACTGGAGGAGAATCAGGAGGATCACAAAGGCCACAATCCCGAGCACAACAATGATGATGGTACCGATTGTGAGGCCGGATGATTGTGCTAAAAGCGACGATACGTTGTCATTCATGACATTCCACCTTGAGAAGAATTCCTCGCGCCGCTACGGTTAGCGACGAGTATTTACAGGCCACCATGGTCTCAGTTGTCAGGATTTCATTTCCTCGACCTTGAGATTGCCGCCGGCGATACGCGTACCGCGTACGGCTGTTCCGGCTTCAATGATACCATATTCCGCAATGCACGAAATGCGCTGACCGTCGAATTCGCAGATGCCCACGGGCCTGAGCGCCGTCTTGCTGAGTCCCGTCCGACCGACGAGGCTGTTTAGTTTCGCCACGGGCACGCCGGTATCGGCGGCGGTCAGGATTGGATTGGGCGGTGCCATGCGCCGGCCTAAGGGTGTTCGTGGCCAATACTTGATCGCCACAAACCCGAACACCGGCAGAAATACGAGGCACGCGAGAATGGCCACAACGCCCGCCTCGCGCCCGCCGTAGGAAAACGTTTTAACGATGGCAGCCACCAGAAATCCCAAACCGGCAAACGTCAACACGCCGTGGGACGGGATGAAGATCTCAGCGATCAACATGAGAACGCCCACGCCGTAGAACATGAACAATATAGCCATCTCGGACATCGTCGTTCCTTAGGTTGTGACCGCGCGAACAACCACGCGATTACCGCGGCACTCGATCACTTCAACCTGTTGACCGGCATCCAGCAGTTCGCCCTGCGTGATCACGTCGACCAGTTCCGAGCCGAAGTGTGCCTTGCCGGCGGGATGAAGCGGGCCGGCCGTCTGTCCCACGTCGCCGACGCGCGCCAGACCATGATACGGATCGGCAACCGCCACCTCCGATGGTGTGGGGTTTGCCGGAACGATACGGCGGAACATCGGCATACGAGGAAGATATCGGCTCAAGACAACCATTCCGATCAGCGAAGCCACCATGGATGAGGCCATGGTGATCACGCCGATCTGCAAGCCGCGAATCGTTGACGGCAACGAAGGCAAATACAGCGGAAAAGTTTTGCCCGGCTCATCAGGTACGAACGTGGCGAGCAACCCCACGGCAAGCAAGATCAGCCCGGAGATGCCCGCGACCCCGAATCCTGGGATGACGAAAAACTCCAGCGCTATGAGTACGAAACCAAAGACGATGCAGAGAATCTCCCAGATGTTGGCGAGACCGGCCAGGTAGGGGGCGCCTACGAAAATGGCGAGACCGATCAGCGCGGCCAAGCCGGGTACGCCGACGCCGGGGGTGTGGAACTCCACGTACGCCCCCAGCATGATGATGACCAGGAGGAATCCCCGAACCCACATGGAAGTCATCCACAGGGCGAAGTTTTCCGACCAGGTGGCCGCAAGCCGCGTTACGGTCGTCAAACCAAAGTGTTCCATCAGCGCGTCGTCGTCTGCCACGATGCCCTTGCTGAAGCCATAAGCGTGTGCTTCGCTGGCGGACATTTGCAGCAACTGATCGTCCCGTACGACGGGTTGCACCGCATCCACCTCCGTGCCCAGCACAATATCATAGTATTTCTCGACGAGTTTCCACTTCGGTGTTTCAGTGACTTGGGAATCTCCGTCGTCGCTTTTCGCCGTCCTGGTCTTCTTCTTCATAGAGGCGTCCGTGCGCTCTTCTTTGCTGTCGGTCGTTTCGGGTTCGGTTTCACCGATACGTCTCAATTTTACGTCTCGGAAGACGAACTCGCGCTCGCCGCTTTCGATGTTTTCGAGCCACCAGACTTCACGATCGGGATCGACGAATGATTCGCATAAGACTTTGCTGTAACCGCGAAGCTGGGCCGAGGTACGCACGTCTCCAAGCACGGGAGTCGTAATTTTGGGTTTCAATTCTTCCGGCACGGCCTCAGCGCCGATGGGGTTTCCAAAAATGACTTGTGCATCGCCGATTCTTGACGATCGAGCGGTGACGATTTCCTCGCACGCAATGGCCAGTATCGCGCCGCCGGAATGAGCCGTCGTGTTGACCCAAGCGACGGTTTTGATGTCAGTAAGATTTCGGATTTGGTCGGCGATGTCAAATGTGCTGGATACGAGTCCGCCCGGGGTATCCAGCTCGAAGATCAAGGTCGTGGCGCCCTGGGCGCGGGCTTCGGTGATGCGGCGTTTCACGCTGCTGGCGGTGATGTCAGTGATCTCGGTGTGAATGGGGATGATGAAGCCGGTGCCGACCGGCGCCGGCTCAGTCTCTTGAGCCTGTAGTGCTCCCGTGATACTGAGCAGCAGAGTCGCAAGACTGCCGCACGCCATGACCGTATATCTCACTTTCCTGGTCGCCTGTTGAACGCTCATGATCTACACCTCGTGACGTGCCTATGGCCGACGCTTTCGAAATGGTCTCGACCTAAAGCTACGCCATCAGAATTGTACGACGCAGCTCACCCACCGGCAAGTTGAAACCAGCGGCAAGATTGTAATGGCGGACACTTCCTTACGAACGCATCGACGGACACTGTATTTGCTCATCATCCGTGCTGCGACCGCCACCAATCGATGGTTCTGCGTAATCCGTCCGGCAGATCGACTGTCGCCCGCCAGTCGAGAAGCGCCGCGGCACGGGTGGTGTCCAGCCGGCGGCGGGGTTGGCCATCGGGACGATCCGTGTCCCATTCGATTCTCCCGTGAAAGCCGCATAGCTCGGCGATTTGCATCGCCAATTCGGCGATGGTGATTTCCTTCCCCGTGCCGAGGTTGATGGGCGGGGCGTCGTTATAGGAGTCGGCGGCTTTCACAATACCTTCGGCGGCGTCGTCCACAAAGAGGAACTCGCGGCCGGCCTTTCCGCTGCCCCAGCAGGTGACGACATCGGCCCCGGAGTCGGCCGCTTCTTGGAACTTGCGAATGAGGGCTGGGATGACGTGGGACGAATGGGCGTCAAAGTTGTCGCCCGGGCCGTAAAGATTGACCGGAAGAAGATGGATGCCGTTGAACCCGTATTGTGTTCGATAGGCATCGAGCATCACACCAAGTGCCCTCTTGGCGACACCGTAAGGAGCGTTGGTTTCCTCGGGATAACCATTCCAGAGATCGTCCTCGCGAAAGGGGGCTGGGCAGTGTTTGGGATACGCACACACCGTACCCACCTGGATGAACTTTTTGATGTCCCGTCGGCGGGCCTCATCGATGAGGTGCAGGCCCATGGCCATGTTGGCGTAAAAGAAGCGACCGGGCTTTTCTTGATTGGCGCCGATACCACCGATGTCGGCGGCGAGATGGATCACGACGTCGGGCGCGGCTTGATCGAAAAGGCGGGACACGTCATCTGCAAGGGTCAGATCGAAGTCGCACGACCGCGCAATGAATATGTCGGCGACGCCGCGCGGTTTCAGTGCCGCGCATACCGAGCGTCCGAGAAACCCCGCACCGCCGGTCACGCATATTCGTTGGTTGGCAAGATCCATTGCGGTCTTTCGTTTGTAGTTGGAAGACGTTGATCGGAGTGTGCCTGAACCGACTTCGTTTGTCTAGTGTAGCTCCCGCAGGGTGGGCAC
>Ga0326597_10002002_pt1 | contig 31160 bp, 30 predicted proteins | sample RVTome_12_FD_203789 | JGI IMG/M metagenome (GOLD analysis project Ga0326597, IMG submission 203789) | Soil microbial communities from uranium-contaminated site in the Upper Colorado River Basin, Wyoming, United States - RVT100D185 | ecosystem: Environmental > Terrestrial > Soil > Contaminated >...
CCGATCGGCATCGAGGCACCGCAGACCGCTTCATCGGAACCGCGCCTCGTGGCCGGCGTTCGGATCGCACCGGTGGTCGTGGTCGCCGGCAACGCGTTCCACGGCACCTTCGAGAATCAGCGTGACACGCTCGCTACCGCACTCGAGGCGGCCGGCCTGATGAAGGAGAAACGTGAAGCTTGAGACGGGGCGCTTATCTCCACTTGATGCTCAACGACGGGGGTCAAGAGATCGCGGCCGTGCAGGATTGGACGCCCTTGACACGGTGTTCATGCGGCCGTCCTACGCTCACAAGGAGGCGCTGATCGAGGCGATCCAAGAAGCCTTGGGGTAGCCACAGAGTGCAGTGGCGCGCCCCGACGCCGTGCAAGGCGGGCCGATACCGCCTCAGCCCGACAACTCCCCGATGATCGAGAACATCGGCAGGAACATACCGCCTACGATGGCTCCGATCAGGGCGCCGAGGAAGATCATCATGATCGGCTGGATCGCGGCGGTGAGGCCTTCGACCGCCTCGTCGACCTCCCGCTCGTAGAACTGCGCGATCTTGTTCATCATCGTGTCCACCGCGCCGGTCTCCTCGCCGATGGCGGTCATCGACGAAACAAGCGGCGGGAACACCTTCGGGTAGCGCATCAGGGTCGCGCTTATCTGTTCGCCACGCTGAACCGCGTCCTTGGTCTCGTCCAGAATGTCCTCGATGACGGCGTTTCTGGCAGTGCCTTTGGTGATGTCGAGGGACTCGAGGATGTTCACGCCGCTGCGTAGCAGCAGACCGAAGGTGTTCGCGAAGTTGGCGATGGCCGTCTTCTGGATCAGCACCCCGAGGACGGCGACGCGCAGCAACAGCCGGTCGATGACGTGCCGGCCGTTGTCGGTGCGGTAGTACATCCTCAGCGCGAAGACCCCTCCACCGATGATCAACAACAGTAGCCACCACAAGGTCTGCAGAAAATCGCTGACCGCGATCAACGCTCGGGTCAGGCCGGGAAGGTCCCCACCGAGCTGGTCGAGAATCGTCGCGAACTGCGGCACGATGGTGGTCAGCAGAAAGAAGGTGATACCCAGCGCCATCACCAGCACGATCACCGGGTAGGTGAGCGCGCCTTTGATCTTGCCGCGCAGCTCGGCCTGCTTCTCCTGGTAGTTCGCGACGCGCTCGAGAATGCCGTCGAGGTTGCCCGAAACCTCGCCCGCTTTGACGAGGTAGACGTACAGCTTGTCGAAGATGCGCGGGAACTTGCCCATCGCATCGCTGAGCGGAAGGCCTGTCTCGACGTCTTCACGGACCTTCTTGAGGGCGTTCTTCATGCCCTCCTTGTCGGCCTGGCGCTGCAGGATCGACAGCGACTGCACCACCGGCAGGCCGGCGTTGATAACCGTTGCGAACTGACGACTGAAGATTGTCACGTCGCGAAGCCCAGGGCGGCTCGACGGGTCCATCCAGGCCGGTAGCTTGATGTCGCCGCTGAGACCCCGCTTCGGCAGTTTGATCTCGCTGACGAAGTAGCCCTTTTCGCGTAGCGCCGCGGCGACGTCGCGTTGGGTGCCGGCCTCCATCGTGGCCTCGATCATCTTGCCCCCACGGTCCCTGGCCTTGTACTCGAATACGGGCATGCTGCCTCCTCGTGCAAGATCGCGCGGAACCGCGCGCGACGGTAAGGTCGACCCTCACGCCAGCATAGCCGGAACTCCCGAGAGCCTGCGGCCGATTCGCTCACGTTCCGAGCACCCTTCCGAGTAGCCGGTGTTAGCCTCCCGCCATGCCGACCGAGCGTAAGCAGGAGCGTCTGGCACGTGCTTCACGAATCCTTAGCGAGCTTGCGGAGGCCTACCCTGACGCTGCCAGCGAGCTGGACTTCGATCGTCCGTTCGAGCTGCTGGTCGCTACGATCCTGTCGGCCCAGGCGACCGACGCCAGCGTGAACGCAGCCACGCCCGCGCTGTTCGCCGCCTTCCCCGACGCTGCCGCCCTGGCCGCTGCTACGCCAGAGGAGGTCGAGCCGTACATCGCGAGGATCGGTCTGTTCCGCACCAAGGCGAGGAATCTGGTCGGCACGGCACGCCTGCTGGTCGAGCGGCACGATGGGAGCGTCCCTGAGGGGTTCGAAGAGCTGCTTGCCCTTCCCGGCGTGGGTCGCAAGACCGCCAACGTCGTCGCCTCGAACGCCTTCGGCCGCCCCGGCATCGCGGTCGACACGCACGTCGGCCGGCTGGCCCGGCGGCTCGGCTTCAGCCGTCACCAGGACCCAGACAAGGTCGAGCGGGACCTCGAGCGGGTCTTTCCACGTGACCGCTGGATCTTCGCGCACCATGCGCTGATCCTGCACGGGCGCCGCGTATGCCGGGCACGCGCCCCAGCCTGCCACGCCTGCCCACTGGCGGGCGACTGTCCTAGCGCGATCGTCAGCGACCACTCCGCCACGGGGTCAGTGCGAGCTGGGACGAAGACTGCGGTGACGAACGAGGTAAAGAACGAGGTGAAGAACGGGCCGAGCACGCGCGACGAGCGCCGCAGGCGCTAGGGCATGCCCTGTGACCGTTCCGGTTCCTGTTCCCCAACCTGCCTGTAAGGCACGCTCCCAGCCGGACACCCTGAGCCTGCTAGCCTCCCCTGCATGCTGGACCTAGCCATCGTAGGTGCTGGACCGATCGGACTCGAAGCGGCCATCCTGGCTCAGCGGGCGAGACTGCGCTACAGAGTGTTCGACAAGGGCGCCCTGGTCGACGCGATCTACCGCTACCCGACCTACATGACCTTCTTCACCACCAGCGAACGCCTCGAAATCGGCGGTCACCCACTGGTGACGGCGACCGAGAAGGCGACCCGCAAGGAGGCGCTCGACTACTACCGCAAGGTCGCCCACGCCGAAGCCTTGGAGGTGGCCAGCTACCACCAGGTCACCGACCTGACCCCCGACGCAGGCGGATTCCGCCTGACCGTCTGCGCGGGCGGCGACGACGAGCACACCGTACGCGCCCGGGCCGTCGCCCTCGCGACCGGCTACTTCGACAACCCCAACCGTTTGGGCGTGCCGGGCGAGGACGGTCCGCACGTGTCGCACTACTACCGCGAAGCGCACCCGCACTACGGGCGCGACGTGGTGATCGTGGGCGCTGGGAGCAGCGCGGCGGACGCGGCTCTGGACCTATGGCGTACCGGTGCGCGCGTGACGATGCTTCATCGCGGCAACGAGTTCCGCCACAGCCTCAAGTATTGGATTCGCCCGAACCTCTTAAATCGCGTGGCGGAAGGCTCGATCCGGGCGTACTTCCGGACGGTGTTGCGCTCGATCGAGACGGGGACGGTCGTGGCCGAGAAGGATGGACGGCAACTGCGTCTTCCCGCCGATCAGGTGTTGCTTCTGACCGGGTATCACGCCTCGGACGAGCTGCTGCGCAAGGCCGGAGCGGCGGTCGACCCGGAGACGCTTGCAGCGGTTCTCGACGAGCACTTTCAGACCACGGTGCCGGGCCTGTATTGCATCGGCTCGGCCGGCTTCGGGCGGCGCACCAGCGACGTGTTCATCGAGAACGGGCTTGCGCACGCGGAGGTGGCCACGCGGCATCTCGTGGCGCGGCTGGCACAGACGCCCGGCGCTTGAATCCGGCGGTGCGGTAGGGTCGTGGGTGCGCCTGGGCGTGCGCGTACAGGCGCTCGCGTCCCGCAGGAGGTTGGAATGGAATCGCCGCGACGCCTCGGCCTATTGCTCGTTCTCGTCGGTCTGGTGTTCCTGCTGGCCCAGGTCGGCGGCGGCACCGCCTGGCCGCTGTTCGTCCTCGTACCGGGTGTCGCCATGCTCGCAGTGGCGCTCGGCGGACCGCGCAGTCGCGCCGGCCTGGCCGTACCCGGAAGCATCGTGTCCACGGTTGGCCTGATCCTGCTGGTGCAGGCGGCCACCGGCACCTTTCAGACCTGGAGCTACGCCTGGGGCCTGGTACTCGCCGGTGTCGGCGTCGGCACCTTCCTTCAGGCCAGCATCGAGGAGAACGGACCGGGGCAACGCGAGGGAGTGAGGCTGGCGGTCCTCGGCCTGATCCTCTTCGCCGCCTTCGGTGCGTTCTTCGAGTTGCTCGTCTTCGGCGGCGTCCTGCGCGGTGCGCTCGGTTGGCTGGTTCCGTTGGCGCTGATCTTTGCCGGCGTCTGGCTGCTTAGGCGCCAGAGGATCACGTGAGCGAAGTTCGCCACCGCACGGTCGGCGCGCTGCGCGTCGACCTAATCGACGCCGCCTGCGACCTGGGCACCGAGGCGATCGGCGAGGCAGGCATCGGCGACGTGCTGATCTGTGGCGAGGCGGCCACCCTACGCAGCGCCCGCCTGCTCCTGCGCGCCGCGCCGCGCCTGCTGGTGCTGAACGACGCGGGCGTCGGCAAGGACGGTGCCGGGGTCGCAGGTCTCGCGCGGCTGGCGGACGTGGGCCTGGCCGCGGTCGCGATCACGCACGACAGCGCCCGAATCGGCGATCCCGACGACATGCTCGAGAACGGCCGCGTCGCCCACCTCAACCGGCCCGCCCGCGCGCTCGGCCTGACGGAGGGGCCGCTGCTAGAGCAGCTCGCTTCGCGTGCCATCACCGGAGGTGAACCGGCCACCGAGTCGGGCGTCACCAGGTAGCCTGCGGCGCATGGACATCGATTTCGACTTTCTCAAGGAGCTCCTCTCCGCCCCCGGCCCCAGCAGTTTCGAGAGCCGCCCGGCCGCGGTGTTTCGTGCCCGCGCCGAGGCGTTGGGGCTGTCCACCCGTCAGGACCCCTACGGCAGCGTGTTCGCTGTCGCTGGCGCAGGGCGGGGCCCGCGACTGTTGCTTTCGGGGCACATCGACGAGATCGGCCTGCTCGTCACCCACCTCGACGAGAAGGGGCTGGCCTGGTTCACCGCCGTGGGGAGCTGGGATGCGCAGCAACTTGTCGGTCAGCGAGTCCGCATCGTCGGCCGCAACGGCGACGTCGTCGGTCTGATCGGCAAGAAGCCGATCCACCTGATGTCGCAAGAGGATCGGCGCAAGGTCTCGACGATCGAGGATCTGTGGATCGACATAGGTGCCAGCGACCGTGACGACGCGCTAGAGGCGATCGCGCCGGGCGATGTGGCGGTGATCGAACAACCGCTCGTGCAGCTTCGCAACGGCCGCATCGCCTGCAAGGCGATCGACGACCGGATAGGCGCATATGCAGCGCTCGAGGTCGCGCGCCGTGTCGCCGGGGAGGACCTCGCTTGCGAGGTGGTCGCTAGCGCAACGGTGCAGGAGGAGATCGGTGGGGTCGGTGCCTCGTCCGCCGCGTACGGCCTCGAGCCGGACGTGGCCATCGCCATCGACGTGACGCATGCCAGCGACGTGCCAGGCATCGACGTCCGCAAGGAGGGCGAGCATTCGCTCGGGTCCGGTCCCGAACTGTCGGTCGGCTCGTACGTCCACCGCGGCGTGTTAGAAGCGTTGCGCCAAACCGCTGCCGAGGCGTCGATCGCGGTCACGACCGGCCTGGCGCCCCGCCGCACTGCGACCGACGCCGACCATCTGGCGCGGACCCGGACCGGCGTGCCGTCGGCGGTGGTGTCGATCCCCAACCGTTACATGCACTCGCCCAACGAGATGGTCGACCCTGCCGACGTGGCGGCCGTGGTCGAGCTGCTGGTCGCCTTCGCCACGCGCCTGCCCCAGCTCCACCCGATTCGACAGCCCTGACGCTACGACGTCGGGATCGTGACAGGGCCCGCGGTACGCTGCAGGCGTGCGCTTGATCGTCACCCACGAGCAGCCGGACTTCGATGCGCTCGCCAGTCTGGCACTGGCGCGTAGGCTCCACCCCGGCTCGCGGGTCGCACTCGGAGACGCACTTCCCGACGACGTGAGGGCCTGCCTGGGGCTGTACCGCGACCGGCTCGACCCGCTAGACGTGCGTGCCGCGTCCGAGCGGTCGTGGGAGGAGCTGATCGTGGTCGACACGGCCGACCGGAGCCGGCTCGGCCCGTTCACCGGTCTGGCGCAGAACCTTCCGCTCATCGTTTACGACCACCACCCGCCACCCGAGCGCCACGATGCGCTCGCCACGGGACGCGGCATCGTGGACCGGGTCGGTGCGACCGTGACTCTGTTGATTCGCGAGCTGCGCAGGCGAGACGACGCGCTGCCGCCCGAGTTGGCCAGCCTCGCGATGCTGGGCCTGCACCAGGATACGGGCGGTTTCTCGTACGACCTTACCACCGCCGAGGATCACGACGCCGCCGCCTGGCTGCTGCGCCGGGGCGCCACGCTGGATTTGGTGCGCCGCTTCGCGCGGGGAACTCACGGCGAGGAGCACCAGTCGTTCCGCGCTCGGATGCTGTCCGAGGCGCGGCTCGAAACGGTGGCAGGGCGGCCGGTCGCGGTCGCGAGCTTCACTTGGCCGCGTTACCTCGCCGACGTGGCGCCCCTGGCGAACGAACTGCTCGAGCTGCAACACGCCGACGCTGCCCTGCTGGCGGTCCGGATGGGACAGCGGACGCTCCTGTTCGCCCGTGCCGCCGGGGACGCCTTCGACGTCGCTGCCGCCCTACGCGAGGCGGCGGGCGGCGGCGGGCACCCGGGAGCCGGCTTCGCGCGGACGCGCAGTGGACTGGAGACGGCGACTAGCGAGGCGCTGGCGGCGCTGGCGCGACACGCTCGAGCGCCGCTGCGTGCACGCGACCTGATGAGCTCGCCAGTGCGGACGGTATCCCCCACCAGCACGGTGCACCAGGCGGGACGCCTGCTGCTTCGCTACGGCCACAACGGTCTGCCGGTCGTGCTGGAGCAGCGTGTGGTCGGCGTCCTTTCGCGCCGCGACGTCGAGCGGGCGTTGCACCACGGGCTGGGCCGGTCGCAGGTGCGCGGCTTCATGGGCGCTCCCGCCGTCACCGCATCCCCCGACGCCACCCTCGAGACGCTCGAGGCGACGGTAGCGACGCACGGCGTCGGCCGGCTGCCGATCGTGGAGGACGGACGCCTGATCGGGATCGTGACGCGCAGCGACCTGCTGGCTGCACGGCATATGCCGGCCGTGTCGAAAGACGATCCGGCTGTCAGGATCGTTGAGCGGGTCGTGGCGCAGGCCGGCTCGGCGGTCGAGGTGCTGCGAGCAGCGCTACCTGAAGGCGGGAGGCTCTACCTGGTCGGAGGCTCGGTGCGGGACGCTCTGCTCGGTACCGCCCTCACCGACCTCGACCTGGTCGTGGAGGGCGCGGAGGCGCACGACCTAGCCGTGGCGCTTGCCGCGGCCAGCGGCGGACGGCGCACCGACCACGACGCGTTCGGAACGGCGACGGTGCGACTGCCCGGGGGGTTGTCGGTCGACCTGGCGACGGCGCGCGAGGAGAGCTACCCCGAGCCGGGCTCGCTGCCGGAGGTGGTGCAAAGCGACGTTCGCCGCGACCTGGGTCGGCGCGACTTCACCATCAACGCCATGGCCTTGCGGTTGGTGCCCGCGCCCGAGCGGCTGTTGGATCCGTTCGGTGGGCTCGCCGACCTGCGTCGCGGCATGTTGCGAACCCTGCACCCCCTGTCGTTCACGGAGGACGTCACCCGGATCGTCCGGGGCGCTCGCCTGGCCGGTCGGCTGGGGTTCGGCTTCGACCCGGAGACCGCCGCGCAGGCGCGTCGAGCGATCGAGGAGAACCGAGCCGCGGGGGTCAGCGCCGAGCGGTTACGCACCGAGCTGGAAATCACGCTCCGTGAGACGGTGCCGTCACGGGCGTTGGCGGTCCTTGCCGAGTTCGGAGCACTCGAGGCGATGTACGGACTGCGCCACGAGGAGCGGCATCTCCGGGAGCTCGACGAGCTGCGCGGGGAGGGGCGCGAGGTTCCGCCCACCGCCTACCTGCTGGCCATGCTTCGGCCGCTCGCGGCGGACGAGGTGGACGCGGTCGTGGCGCGCTTCCACCTACCCATTCGACGGGCCGCCACGGCGCAACGCCTACGCGAGCTGCTGGCAGGGAGCGAACCGACCGACGAAACCCTCGTCGCCCTGGGTCGCGCCGGCAGAGCGGTGCTCGAGGCTCTCGGGGAGCCGCACCGCGAGCGGATACGCACGTTCGAAAGCCTGGCAGGACGACGGCGGTTGCGGGGACGGGACCTGCTAGAGTTGGGCCTGTCGCCCGGCCCCGAAGTGGGCCGGATCCTCGAAGAAGTTCAGCGGGCACGGCGGCACCGGCGCGTAGACGGGTTCGATGACGAGCTCGAACTCGCCCGCCGGCTGGTCGGCCAGGCCCGTATAACGCAGCCGAACGAAAGGCGGAACGACCAGACGTGATCCTACGCTTCCTGAACGACCCCACCACCCTCGTTGTCAGCGCCATCGTGATGGTGTTCGCCCTGATGTTCCACAACGTGTTCCAGACCTTGGTGGCTGCCCGCCTCGGGGATGCTCGACCGCGGCTGGCCGGCTTCGGCCAGTTCGAGCCGCAGCAGCAACTCGAGCCGATTGGCGTGATCCTGCTGTTCCTGCTGGGTTTCGGCTGGCCTCGCATGGTGCCGATCGAGGGCCGCAACTATCGCGGTCGTCCGAGGCGGGAGGCGCTCGCCTGGTACGCCGGTCCGCTGGCCTACCTGATCGTCGGTTTCGGTTCGGTGCTAGTCGGCTCGATCTTCCTCGCTGCAGGATCGCCCGAGCTGTACCGTTCGTTTCTGGTGGCTGCCTCGTACGCTGTGCTGCACGCGGTGATCAACCTGTTCCCCGTCTTCCCGCTGGATGGAGCCATGGCGGCGCTGGCGCTGGGCAACCGGCAGGTGCGTGCCTTCATCCAGCAGATCCGACAGTACGGCATCCTCGGCTTCCTGGTCGTCTTCCTGGTGCTGAGCTACAGCGGCGTGATCGCTGTGTTGCAGACCTTTTTCCTGGTGTTCTTCCAGCGGCTCGTGGGGATCCTGCCAGGACTCTGACCGGGCGGCGGTCGCGGGGCTCTTCAGACCGCCTCGGCGGCGTCTGGCCGAACGTCGACCACCATCTGCACCAGCGGCGCGTACACCTCCAGGGTTTCGAGCAGCGACCCGTCCGGCCCGAACTTACGGATCAGGTGCCCCCCGCGCCGGGCGGCGTAAAGGTGTCCGGCCGGGTCGACGCCGAGGTCCATCAGGCCCTCGTCCGGCTCGCCCTCCAGCGGCTGCACCGCATAACTGCGCCCGACCCGCCCGTCTGACGTCACGGTCCGGATCCGGGCCGCTGTCGCGTCGCTGATGTAGACGGTGCCACCGGCGTCGACTGCGACACCGTCGAGTTTGCGCATCCCCTCCTGGTCTGGCCCTATCCGGAACGCCCAGCGCGTCTCGTACACGCCCTCTGCACTGAAGCGTTGCACCTGCCGGTTGCCGTGGTCGAGGACGAACACCTTGCCGGCCGGACCGACGGTGAGGGTACGTGGGTCGTCGAACTGGCCCTGGCCCTTGCCACGCCCGCCGAACGCGCCTCGCGATTCGCCGTCCTGGGAAAAGCGCTGGATTCGTAGAGACTCGCCGTCGAGCACGTATACGTCCCCGTCGTCTCCCGGTCCGACCGCCAGCGCGATCGGATAGAGCACCTGACCGTCCTCCATGCCGTAGCGGGCGAAGCGGGCGATCTCGTGCCCGTCGCTGGTCAGCTTGTGAATCATGCGGTGGTCGTCGTCCTGCCCGACGCGGTACTCGAAAACGGCGGCGTAGAGGTTGCCGGCAGCGTCGACGGCGACCGTCAGCGGTGCGGCCGGGAACGAGCCCTCCCCCGCCCCGACGTCGCCAAGGCTGCCGTGCAGGGTGCCTTCGGTGTCGAGGATCCGCAACACGCCCTGGCGCGCGGACACGGCCAACACCAGCCGCGTTGGCAGTTCCCTCTCGCTCGCCTGCCACTCGCTCTCGTCCTCGAGCAGGCGCAGCACCTCGCGCAGGTCGGGCCGCTCGTCGGGATCCTTGGCGATCATGCGCATGACCAGCGCGTCCAAGTCGCGGGGAATGGTGACGTCGAGCTGGCGTGGAGGGGCCGGCGTCTGGAAGATCTGCTGATGCACGATCGCCTCGTACCCGCCTTTGAACGCCGTCTGGCCGGTCAGCATCTCGTAGAACACCAGGCCGAGGCTGTAGATGTCGCTGCGGTGGTCGATCTTCAGACCGCGTGCCTGCTCGGGAGACATGTACACGGGCGTGCCGACGCGCGCACCGGTCATCGTCAACCGGGTCATCACCTTGCCCCCTGCGATGCCGAAGTCCATCAGCTTCACCGCGTCGTCCGCGACGCGTGGCCGACCGTCGCGTAGGCCGCCCTTGACGATCATGATGTTGCCAGGCTTGATGTCGCGATGAACGATTCCGGCCGAGTGGATGTTCTGAAGTGCGTCGACCACACGCTTGAACACGTCGACGCACAGCTCGAGGTCGAGCTCGCCACGTTCGATGAAGCTTTCGAGGCTGCGACCGTCGACGTACTCCATCGCCATGTAGTGCTGCACGCCCAGCGCCCCGTGCTCGTAGGTTCGCACGATGTTGGGGTGATCCAGCCGCTGCGCGACTTCAGCCTCGCGGTGGAAACGGCGAATGAACTTCGCGTCGGCGACGTACTGCTCCATCGGTACCTTGAGCGCGACGGTGGTGCCGTCCGAGCGGCGTCGAGCCCGGTACACGCTGGCCATGCCGCCCGATCCGACCTTTTCGAGGATGTCGAAGCCGGGCACGTCCAGACCGTCGAACGAGGACACCTCGCCGCTTCGCTCGGCCGAATCGGCCGCCTTCTGCTTGCTGCGACGGGGCGGGGCGACCCGCGAATGGCGGCCGCTCGCCGCACCGGCCGGGACCAGCAGCCCCAGCGCGAACGCCAACACCAGGGTCGGCGCTACCGCACGCTCTGCCCCGCTGAGCGCGACCATGCCAGCGACGACGCCGCCGGCGACGATCATCAGGACCACGTGAACCCATGGCGGCGAGCGCCACAGCAGCAGGGCGACCACGGCGGCGATCGCGACCATCAGGTACGGCGTCATAGCACCTCCGCGACGACGACGGTGACGTTGTCCGGCCCGCCCCGATCGTTGGCCTGCGCGATCAGGGTATCGACCGCGGTCTGCGGGTCGGGACTGCGGCGGATCGTCTCGAGGATCTCGTCCGCTTCGACGACGCCGTGCAGTCCGTCGCTGGCGACGAGCAGCACGTCGCCGCTCACCACGTCCAGCCGGGCGGTGTCCGGAGCGACCTGCGGACGCGTGCCCAACGCACGGGTGATGAGGTTGCGCAGCTCATGACCTTTCGCCTCTGCCTCGGTGAGGATCCCCTTCTCCACCTGCTCCTCGACCCAACTGTGGTCCTTGGTCAACTGATAGATGCGAGGCTCCCGCACCAGCCAGGCGCGCGAGTCGCCGACGTGCCCCACGAAGGCGACGCCGTCGTCGAGGGCTATGCAGGTGAGCGTCGTGCCCATCCCGCGCGACCCTTTGTGCCCCAGCGCGGCGACGTGCACCCGTCGGTTGGCGAGGCGAATACCTTTCTCCAGCAGCGGTTCGAGCCCGATCAGATCCCGCCCCTCCTCGCGCTCCTGCACATAGCGACGAATCGTCTCGTCGAGAGCCTCGATGGCGATCTTGCTGGCGACCTCCCCGGCGGCGGCGCCGCCCATGCCGTCGGCGACGGCGATCATGGCGAAGCCCTCCGCATCCTCGCGCGGGAACCGCCAGACCCGATGGTAATCCTCGTTGAGCGGTCGCACGCGGCCGGCGTCCGAACCGTGACCGACGCGGAGGCTACTGGGCACGGGCACAGTCTATCCTCCATCTCGCGTCGGTTTCGATGCATGCGCCGCTCGCGAACCGCCCGGAAGCGCGGCTGGGTCAGTTGCCGCGGTGGCGTGGGCGCTTGAGCGTCTCGAGATAGGGGTAGTCGATCAGCATGGTGCGGACGCGCTGGTACAGCTCGACCACGTCGTCTGGCTCGTTGGGAAGCCGCGCCAGCCGCAGGTAGGCGGTGTCGCCGCTGGCGAAGCGCAGGGTCGGCGTTCCGAACACGTTTTCAGCCACCGCCTGGTGATGTTCCCGCGCGAGCACCGTGCGCGCCTCTGGATCCCCGAGATCACGCTCAAAGCAGGCCGGGTGGAGCCCCGCCTCGCTCGCCACGCTGACGACGGTCGCCAGGTCGAACGGCCTGTGGTGGCGGTGTCGGGCGCGCAGCAGCGCTAGCCGAAAGGCGCGCCCGGCGACGGGGCCCTGCTTACGTGCCGCTATGTCGGCCAGGAACGGCAGCAGGCCCTTGCTTCCGCCCGGGTCGTCCTGCGCGAGCGGTTGGTTCCACAACTGCCACCCGTCGGCGCCGCGATAGTTGGACTGGTAGAGGCTGAACTGCGACCAGACGAAGTCGACGTCGAGGCCGGTGGCGACGTGCTCGGCCAGCTCGGCGGCGCGCCAGGCGAAGGGACAGAGGAAGTCGAAGAAGACGGTGACCGTCTCGCTCGGCATGGCGGCATTGAACCCCGGACCGGTCTCGCGCGGGGTCGCCCCCCCGACTCGGCGGCGCGCCCAGCAACGGGGTCAGTTGGGGTCTTCGTCGCTTCTGGCGGAGGGAACCGCGGTGCCTGGCTGCGCGCGCGCGGCGTCGAGGGTGCGCCGCAGAGTCTGAGCCAGCGCCTCTGCCTGCTCCCTCGGCAGCACCAGCCGCGAGACGACCTGCGGCCGGTGGTGCGGGAGCGCGGCGATGAAGTCCAGCACGACCTCGTGCCGCCCATGGCTCACCACCGTGGCGTTGGCGTAACGGCCGCGCGCCGTGTCGGCGTCGAGGTTCAACTCGACACGGCGGGGCTTCTGTCCGCCGCCCTCCGGCGGGGCGGACCCGTCGTCCGTCATGCCGCCACCGCGTCGGCGAGATGCTGGCTGACGCGCCGAACCGCCAATCGCGCACGTCCAAGCGAAGCGAGATCGTCGAGCACGACGACGGCGACATGCCCCTCCGCCGGGGCGGGGAGGGGCACCAGCAGGACCGGGCCACGTTCGAACTCGATCGTCGCCTGGCGCAACTCGCCATCACCGAACAGTTCGGCCAGCGCTCGGCTGGACGCCAGGCTGCCGGCGACCAGTCCGGCGACCTCGTCAGCGACCGCAGCCTCCCCGCCTGCCGCCTCGACCACGAAGCCGTCGAGACTGGCGACGGCGACACTACGCACACCGCGAGTGGCCAGCAGGTCGGCGAGCCGATCGGCGAGCGTCACGCCAGCACCGTCTCGAACTCAGGCGCCAGTTCGGCGAGAACCGTGCGACCGTTCTCGGCGTCACCGTCAGCAGGCATCAGCAGCAGCACGAACGAACCGTCGGCAAGACGACGCAATACGACCGCCGCGTTCGCAGAGCGGCAGGCGACCTCGTCGCAGGTGCCGGCGTCGAGCGCGGCACCGGTCACACGATCGGCCACGGCCAGCAGGTCGGTCGCCTCGGCCGCCAGCAACGGCAGGTCGAAGATAGCCGTCGCCGACTCGGTAACCGACATCGACTCGACCACCAGACCGTCGCGCCCGACAAGGGCGGCACGGCCGGCGTCGGCCCGCTCGGCGCAGGACGCGAGGAGGCGCTGCAGCTCATCCATCGAAGGCGAGTCTAGCACGGCCTGGTCGCACTTCCTGGCGCGGTCGCCCTGCCACGAGATCTGCCGGCTCAGCGGCTGCTAGGCTGCGGTCGATGCAACTCCACCTGCACACCGAACCGGAGCGCCTCGCGCCGTACGCGTTGCTTCCGGGCGACCCTGGACGCGCCACACTCATCGCCGAACGGTTCCTAGATGGCGCCCAGCTCACCACCGCTAATCGCGGGCTGCTTGGCTACACCGGCAGCTACCTCGGCGTCCCCGTGAGCGTGCAGACCACCGGCATGGGCTGTCCCAGTCTGGCGATCGTGGTCGAGGAGCTCGTCCGCCTCGGCGCCCGCACGCTGATTCGCGTGGGTACGGCCGGCGTGGTGGCCGAGCAGGTGCTTCCGGGCGACCTGATCGTGGCGCACGCCTCGGTCCCCAACGACGGCACTACCCGCCAATACCTGGCCGGGCGCCCCCACGCGCCCACCGCGTCGTTCGAGACGACCCGTGCCCTGGTCGACGCCGCCGCGTCGCACGGCGGTGCTCACGTCGGACTGATCCAGACCGAGGACGCCTTCTACGCCACCCAACCGAGCGACGTGCCAGTACTGGCCGCCCGCGGGGTGTTGGCGGTCGAGATGGAGGCCGCCGCCCTGTTCGTGCTGGGCCACCTCCGCTCGGTCCGGACCGGCTGCATGCTGGTGGCCAGCAATCGCATCGGCGCCGACGCCTTCGTAGAGCCCGGGCTGCTGCTTGCCGGGGTCGAGCGAATGGTGCGGACGTCGCTCGACGCATTCGTGCGACTGCACGAGGCGGGCGCGTGACTTCCTCGTCCGACGCGTCGCAGGCGAGGCGCGTGGCGGTCATCGGGGCCGGCACGATGGGAACCGGCATAGCCCAGGTGTGCCTGGCCAGCGGATTCGAGGTCGTCCTGCACGACGCCCGCCGTGAGGCGCTCGATGCTGCACCGGAGCGGATCGCGCGCGGCTTGGCGCGCGCTGCAGGCGGCACCCCCGAACCCGTACCTGCTCGGCTTCACACGAGCTCCACGCTGGTCGACGCCGCCGCCGAGGCGGACGTCGTACTCGAGGCGATCTTCGAGGATGCCGCGCTCAAGGCCAGAACCTGGAAGGAGCTGGGGGCGGCCGCCCCTGCCGCCGCGCTGTTGGGCACGAACACCTCGAGCCTGTCGGTGACGGAATTGGCGCGAGCATCCGGCCGACCCGAACGGTTCATCGGCCTGCACTTCTTCAATCCGGTGCCGGTGATGCCGCTCGTCGAGGTGGTCCGGGCCGACACGACTCCTGACCCATTGGTGGAGGAGGCGGTCCGCTTCGCAGGCGCGATCGGCAAGACGCCGGTGGTGTGCGCCGACCGCCCCGGGTTCTTGGTGAACCGCCTGTTGATCCCTTACCTGAACGAGGCGGCGCAGCTGTGGGACGACGGGGCCGCCGACGCCACCTCGATCGACCGTGCGATGAATCTCGGCGCAAACGTCCCGATCGGCCCGCTGGCCCTGGCCGACCTGATCGGTATCGACGTTGTGTTGTCGGTGATGGAGAACCTGCAGGCAGAGTTCGGCGATCCACGCTACCGGCCAGCCCAGGTCCTCAGGCGCATGGTCCGAGCCGGGCGTCTGGGCCGCAAGAGCGGCACGGGGTTCCACCAGTACGGAGGCGACGAATGAACGACGAGGTTGACCTCACTTTCGAGCTGCTTACGATCGAGGCGCGCGACGGCGTCGCCGTACTCACCCTGAACCGCCCCGCAGCGCTCAACGCGCTTAACGGCGAGCTGCTGCTCGAGATCAGCATGGCGCTCGACCTGGTCGAGTCGGACGCCGACGTGGGCGCCCTAATCATCGCCGGTGCCGGCCGCGGCTTCTGTGCCGGTGCCGACCTGGCCGCTTTCGCCGAGCTGGACGACGTGTTCGCCGGTCGCGAGGCGTCGCTGGCAGGACAGGACGTGATCAACTCGCTGGCTGCTCTACCGATCCCGGTGGTGGCGGCGCTTCACGGCTTCGCCGCAGGCGGCGGGCTCGAGCTCGCCCTAGCCTGCGATCTTCGCGTCGCCGCGCCGGGGACGCGACTGGGGCTACCCGAGACGACGCGTGGCTTGATCCCCGGTTACGGCGGTACCCAGCGCCTGCCGCGTCTGATCGGGCAGGCCAGGGCGCTGGACCTGATCCTCACAGGCCGCCTGCTGGACGCCGAGGAGGCGCTGTCGTTCGGGCTGGTGTCGCGCCTGTCGGACGATCCGCTGATGGAGGCGGAGCGGCTGGCTAGAGCGATGCTGAAAAGCGCTCCGGTCGCGCTTGGCCTGGCCAAGGAAGCGGTCGTCCGCGGACTCGACGGCACGCTGCCGCAAGGACTCGAGGTCGAAGCAGACCTGTTCGGGTTGGTGGTCACCACCGAGGACCGTGCCGAGGGGGTCCGCTCTTTCCTCGAGAAGCGCGACCCCGAGTTCAAGGGGCGCTAGGCACCGCGCGGCGGCGCTATCCCTTTCGTGGTGCAATGCGGCCATGCCGTTCCGCATCCGCGTCACGCTGATCGTCCTCGCTTCTTTGTTCGCCGCCTTGTTGCTGCTTCCGCTGGTTTGGCCGGTCCCTCCGCTCCGCGGCACCGTTCCCGCCCGCCAACTGGCTGCGGTGGACGCCGCTTGGATCGAGGTGGGCGCGACCGAGCTGCACGCCCGCATCACCGGCCGGGCCGCCGACGGCGAGGTCGGGGTGGCGTTCGTACACGGATTCGGGTCGACGCTCGAAAGCTTCGCTGCGTTGCAGGCGCCGCTCGCCGACGGTCACCGGACGGTCGCGTGGGACCGGCCCGGATTCGGGTTGACCGAGCGGGTGCTGGACTGGAGCGGAGCCAATCCGTACGGCCTGGACGCCCAGGTCGAGCAGGCGATCGTGGCGCTCGATGCGGCCGGCATAGAACGTGCCGTGCTGGTGGGTCATTCGGCCGGCGGAGCGATCGCGCTGCAGCTGGCGCTGGCGCATTCCGACCGGGTCGCCGGCCTGGTGCTGATCGCCCCCGCCGTCTACCGGGGGGGCGGTACGCCAGCCTGGTCCAGGTGGCTGCTGTGGACACCTCAGATGGAGCGGATCGGGCCGCTGCTGATGCGTCAGCTTGGCGGTGAGCCGGGCGAGAACCTGTTGCGCAGCGCCTATGCCGATCCGGATCGCTTGCGGCCGGAAGTGCTCGAGGCGTACCGGCACGGGACGCGCGTCGACGACTGGGACCGGGGCTTGTGGGAGTTGGTAAAGGCCAGTCGCGAGCCGGGTGTCGCAGGTCGCCTGGCGGAGGTGCGAGTGCCGGTCTTGGTGGTCTTCGGAGCGGAGGACCGGATCGTTCCGCCCGAACAGACACGCCGCGTGGCGGACGAGCTGCCGAACGCAGAGCTGCTGGAGCTGCCCAGTTGCGGTCACGTCCCGCAGGAGGAGTGCCCCGAGCCGCTGCTGCGCAGAATCGATGCCTGGTGGAGCGAGCGGATCGCACCGTAGCGCCGATTCGAGCGGGCCGCGCAGCGCGAGCGACGGGTGGTAGGCTCGCGGCATGACGTTCGACTACGCCCTGCTCGGAACCCTGAGTGAGACGCCGGGCGTACCCGGCCGGGAGGAGTTGGTCCGTGAACGGATCGTGGACGCCCTCGCCACTCTGGATCTAGACCTGCGCGTCGACATCATGGGCAACCTGATCGCCGAGAGCGCGGGTCCCGCCGGGGCACCGAAGGTGATGGTAGCGGCTCACATGGACGAGATCGGCTTCCTCGTGCGGCACATCGACGAGCGCGGCTTCCTGCGGGTGCAGAACCTGGGAGGGTTCGACGCACGCAACCTGTTCGCACGGCAGGTGCTGGTCCATGCTCGGCACGGCGAGCCGCGCATCGGTGTGCTCAACCCGGCCGTCAAGCCGATCCACCTCGCCAGCGACGAAGATCGCAACAAGATCCCCAAACTGGCGGAGTTCGCGGTCGACCTCGGGCTCGACGCCGACACGGTCCGCAGCGAGGTGCGCGTGGGCGACATGGTGACGTTGATGCAACCGTTCCAGGATCTCGGTCCTGCCGTCGTCGGCAAGGCGCTCGACGACCGCAGCGGCTGCTGGATCCTGATCGAGACGTTGCGGCGTCTCGACCAATCGGCATGCCAGTTGCAGGCGGTGTTCAGCGTGCAGGAGGAGGTGGGGCTCCGAGGCGCTGCCACAAGTGCGTTCGGGTTGACGCCGGACGTCGGCATCGCACTCGACGTCACCCTTGCCGTCGACACGCCCGGTACGCCGGAGCACGAGGCGGTGACGCGTCTAGGTGAAGGGGTCGCGATCAAGGTGTCCGACAGCTCGCAGGTCGCTCACGGCTGGCTGGTGGACCGGATGGCCGAGCTGGCCGAGCGGGAGGGGATCCCTCACCAGTTCGAGGTGCTCCCGCTGGGTGGTACCGATGCCGCCGCGATCCAGCGAAGCCGTGACGGGGTGGCGACCGTGACGCTGTCGACCCCGTCTCGCTACGTGCACACCGTCACCGAGATGATTTCGAAGCGCGACGCCGAAGCGGCAGTGAAGCTGCTGACCGCGTTCCTCTCCGACGAGCAGGCGCCTCAGGCGCCGAGCCGCTAGCGGCAGCGGGTGGCGACATGATCCTCGGTGTGATCAGCGACGTGCACGCGAACGTGGTGGCGCTCGACGCGGCACTCGGTGCGCTGCGCAAGGCTGGTGCCAACGACGTGATCTGTCTTGGGGACATGGTCGGTTACGGTCCTGCGCCGAACGAGACGATCGAGCGGATTCGCGACGAGGGGCTGCTCTGCTCGCTCGGTGCGGCGGACGAGCGGATCGCCTTCGACTTCGCGCGGGCCACGCTGCCGCGCAAAGGCGTGGGCGACGCGACCCTCGAATGGACACGCGAGGTGCTCGAGCCGCATCACGTCGCCTGGCTGCGTGAGCTGCCGGTGCAACGCCGTTTGGAAACTCCGGCAGGTCGCCTGCGGGCGTTCCACGGTACCGCCGAGGATCCGGGCGACCGCACCGATCTGCATGTCGATCCGATCCGGATGCAGCGCCTGCTCGACCAGCATCGCTGCACCATCCTGGCGACCGGCGGTACGCACGTTCCCTATCTACGCCGCTCGCGCACGGGCGTGGCGATCAATCCCGGCTCGGTCGGGCTGTCACTGAACGGCGAGCCGGGTGCCGACTACGCGCTGCTGCGCATCGACGGCGAGAACGTCGACGTGCAGATGGACAAGGTCGAGTACGACGTCGCGGCGGTCGCTTTCGACATCGTCGCCTGGGGCCTTCCGGCTGTCGTGGCCGAGGCGGTCCAGCGGGGCCGGATGCCGCCCGGCGCCGACGACGTCACCAGCTGAACCTCGCTATTCCGCCTCGATAGCGAGGGCGAGCGCCTCACCACCGCCGATGCAGATCGCGGCGACGCCCTTGCTGGCGTCGGCGATGCGCAGCGCGTTTATGAGCGTCACCACGATGCGGGCGCCCGAAGCGCCGATCGGGTGACCCAGCGCGACCGCGCCTCCGAGCACGTCGACCTTGTCGTGCGGCAGTGCGAAGGTCTTCATCGCCGCCATCGTCACCACCGAGAACGCCTCGTTCACCTCGTAACGGTCGACCTGCTCCGGTCTCCAACCGACCTTGTCGAACAGGGTCCGCAGCGCACCGAGCGGAGCGGTGGTGAACCGTTCGGGCGCCTGGGCGTGGGCGCTCCAGCCGCGCAGCGTGGCCAGGACCGGCAGGCCACGACGCTCTGCCGCAGCCCGGGTGGTGACGACCAGGGCCGCCGCCCCGTCGTTGATGGTCGAAGCGTTTGCGGCGGTGACGGTGCCGTTCTCCTCGAACGCCGGGCGAAGCTTAGGCAGCTTGTCGAAGGTGACCGCCCACGGACCCTCGTCCTCACTGACGAGCTGCAGCGAGCCTTTGTGGCCGGGCACCTCGACCGGCACCACCTCCCAGGCGGCGTGACCGGATTCGATGGCGGCCTGCGCGCGGCGGTACGACCGCTCGGCGAAGGCGTCCTGCTGCTCACGCGAGAAGTCGTACTCGCGGGCGCACAGCTCGGCGCAACTTCCCATGTGGACGTCCTCATAGGCGTCCCAAAGCCCGTCGTGGATCAGCGAGTCGATGAGCCGGCCGTGGCCAAGTCGTAGGCCGCCACGCGCGCCGGGTACGAGGAACGGCGCGTTGGACATCGACTCCATCCCCCCGGCGACGACTACCTCGGCGTCGCCGACGGCGATCGCCCTGGCGGCCTGCACGATCGTCTCGAGGCCGCTCCCGCACATCTTGTTGACGGTCACGGTGGGGGTAGCGACCGGCACACCGGCGTGGATGGAAGCCTGGCGGGCGGGGGCCTGTCCCTGGCCGGCCTGGAGCACATTGCCCATCAGAACCAGGTCGACGACCTCAGGTGCCAGGTCGGCGCGCTCGAGTGCGCCGCGAATCGCTGCGGCGCCGAGGCGGGGGGCTGGCAACGCAGCGAGTGCTCCCTGGAAGGCGCCGATCGGCGTCCTGGCTGCGGCGGCGATGACGATGTGCATACGTCCTCCTCGGCGGCCAGTGGCGCTGCGGCTACCGCCACGACGGCGCGCCGGCCGGCTTCGACGTGGGGAGTGTACCGCCGTGCACGGTTCAACGCCGCAGCGTGACCTCGACCTCGGCGCCCTCCCAGCGCAACACCAGCGGCGCGTCCAGGCGGGTTCCTGGCGGAAGCCAGACGACCGCGATCCACGGCTCGCTAGGACCGACCGAGGTGGAGCTGCCGACGAGCGTGTCGTGCCGCGCGCCTGCCGCTAGCAGCTGCCGCCCCGAGGCCGTCACCGCCACCCCTTGCAGCGAGGCGCCAGGCCGCTGAGACGTCCCGATCAGCAGCAGGGCGCGCTGAGCGCCGGCGTCCGTGAGGGACGCGTCCACCACCTCGCGCAGTTCCGGTCGCAGCAGCGGTACCAGGGCCAGATCGGCGATCCAGACGGCCCGCTCGGAGCTACCCCCGGCGTCCGGCGGCGAGACGATCTCCACCGCCACGAAGCCGGCCGCCGGTCGCAGCACGGTCGCCCGCGGCTCAGGCGCGACTGTGCGCGGCGGTGCCTCGATCTGCAATCTCCAACGGCGCCCACTGGCGTCCTGCAGCACCTCCTCGCCGGTGCGTCGCAGGCCGAACGGGGCGCCGGCGTCGAGGGGAAGCCACCAGCCGTCGGCCCGCCTTTCGGCAGGTGCCGACAGCGACGTTTCTACAGAGCCTTTACCGGCGAGCAGCGCGTCGGCGGAGCCATCGAACATCGTCACTGCCAGGCGGGCGGTGCGCAGCACCAGCATCCCGTCCTGCTCGACCCGCTCCGCCCCGAGGAGGCGGGCGAGCTCGTCGGCACGCACCCACGGCTGGGGCGAACCGACCTCCGCCGCCAGCACCCCGACGTAGGCGTGTGCGCCCTGGGCGCTGGCGCTCGCCAGCACGGAGCCGATCGTCAGCGCTACCGCCAATCCCACGACGGGTACCGTTCGCCGCATCGCGCGGAGGCTAGCACGCTTCGCCCGCCGCACCGAACGTGCTGCACCGACGTCGCGCCCACGCCCACCGCGGTAGGCTGGACGAACTATCACGGTGCCCTCGCGGGAGGTGCCGCCGCCGGCGAGCGCCGCAAACGGAAGGAGACCTCGATCGACAAGGTCCACGGAAACCGTTCGGGTTTGAAGAAGAGTCAGCTCAAGCGTCTTGGCAACCTGTATCGTCGCCGCGTCCCCCCTGAAGCCCCCGCCACCAGCGAGTTGGCGCGGGCGCTTGCTCGGCTTGCAATCGAGTTGCGCACGCCGGTCTCGGTCCTGATCGACCGGCGCGGCCGGGTGGTTACCGTCGCAATCTCGGACGCAGAGGGAACGCCGCTACCGCCGCGCGCAGGCGAAGCGGAGTCGCGACTGCGTGGCCTGCGGCTGGTACACGTCCATCCCGGGGGCGGCGCCCTGTCGTCGGCCGACCTGACCGCCCTGTTCCTCGGCAGGCTCGACGCGATCGTCGCGATCGAAGCGTTCGGAAACGATCCCACCTCGCCGGAACTGGGGGCCGCCCACCTCGCACTGGTGGCTCCACCGACCAGCGAGGAGGAGGACTGGTTGATCGATCCCCCGCAGGACGTGGCCACCCTCGAACGACTCGACCTGCTGGCACGGGTCCGTGCCCTCGAGCAGGAGATGGCCCGGAGCGCCAGATCGCGTGAGGTGACCCGCTCGTCGCGCGAGCGGGCGGTTCTGATCGCGCTCGACACCGGCGAGGGCCACGCTGCGCAAGCGCGACTGCAGGAGCTTGCAGAGCTGGTCCGCTCGGCGGGAGCGACGGTTGCGCACGCCGAGCTGCAGTCGCGGTCGAGGCCGGATCCAAAGACGCTGGTCGGGCGAGGCAAGCTTGGTGAGCTGGTCTCGGCGGCGTACCACGAGGATGCCGACCTGTTGGTCTTCGATCGGGAACTGTCGCCTGCGCAAGCCCGCGAGATCGAGGAAGCCACCCGGCTCAAGATCCTCGACCGGACGCAGGTGATTCTCGACATTTTCGCCCAGAACGCACGCGGGCGCGAGGCGCAGGTTCAGGTCGAGCTGGCGCAGCTCCACTACCAGCTGCCCCGGCTGGTGGGGCGCGGCGCCGCCTACAGCCGGCTCGGTGGCGGAATCGGCACTCGCGGGCCCGGCGAAACGAAGCTCGAGGTCGACCGGCGTCGCATTCGCGACCGGATCGTGACCCTCGAAGCGGAGGTAGACCGTATCAGCGACCGGCGTGCCCGCACCCGCAAGAATCGTACCTACGCGGCGACGCCGGTCGTGGCGCTGGTCGGCTACACCAACGCTGGCAAGTCGACGCTGTTCAACGCTCTGGCCAAGTCTGACGCGTTGAGCCGCAACGCGTTGTTCGCGACGCTGCGGCCCACCTCGCGCGAGGGTTGGCTACCGGCACTGGGCGCGTGGGGTGGCACGGTGATCTATACCGACACGGTCGGGTTCATCCGCGACCTTCCGGACGAGCTTGTCGACGCCTTTCGCGCCACGCTCGAGGAGCTCGACGACGCCGACCTGCTGCTGCACGTGGTTGACGGTGCCGCGTCGGGCGCTCCCGACCGCGTCGAAGCGGTCGAGAGGATCCTCGACCGCTTGGAGTTGACGCCGCCTCGCCGCATCGTGATCAACAAGGCCGACGCGATGGACGCGGCGGTACGCAACGATCTCGAGCTGCGCTACCAGGCTAAGAGCGTTTCGGCCCGCAGCGGCGCTGGCCTCGACCAGCTCAAGGCCGAGCTGGCCGCAGCGATCGAGGGTGACGCGCACGTGCCGTTGCCCGACGACCCGCAGGCCGCCTGGGGCGTGGTGACGCCGGAGCGCTAGTCCGCACCGCTCACTGGGGTACCTGTCAGCGCGCACCCTCCAGCGCCCACTGGGCGTAGCCGTCGACGAAGGTGAGCCGGGTGGACGCCACCCCCTCGCGCACCAGGAACGCCAGGAAGTCGCGCACGTCGACCTCATCGCTGGTCTCGAACAGCACCCCGCCACTCAGGCCGCTGAACCTGCCCTCCTGGGCGGTGGGCAGCGACTCCTCGGCGGCGTCGGCGGTGGCGCGGAGTTCTTGGATCAGCGCCGGCACGATCCGCTCCCCGCGGATCACCTCGCCCGCGCCGAACAGCGGCCGTCCGGTCGATAGCGAGGTGAGCACCACGCCGCGCCCCACCAGCCGCCGCGCCGGGTCGGGCGAACCTTCGACGGGGACGGTGCGCTCGATCTCGGCGCGGTTGCCGCCGTCCCCTGTCACCTCCACACGCAGGCGATACGCACCGGGCTCGAGCCCCTCGGGAAGCTCGAGCGACGCCTCTTCGACGACGTAACCGATCGCGCCGGTGGGCACGTCGACCCGCAGCTCACGCTCGGCGAGAACCTCGTCACCCTCGCCGCGGAGCGTGGCGAGCACCTCTACCCTGCCAGGCAGCGACTCGCCGGGGGTGTAGACCTCGAAGCGTAGACCGATCGGGTCGCCGGGCCGCAGCGGGGGATCGAGGGGTTGCCCAGCCAAGGTCAACTCGAGCAGACCGCCCCCGATTTCGAGCGGTGGTGGTGGCGCGGTGAGGACGCTGTGCCGCTCCTCGGCCGCCCCGTCGAACGGCGCGCCGAAGCCGCCCAGGTCGAGGAAGCGGCGGTAGGCGGCGGCCGCCTCGCCGCGGCGTCCTTCGCTTTCGTACAGGCGTCCCAGCACGTAGTGGAGCGCAGCCTCTTCTGGCCTCTCGCTGATGGCGTTCTCCACGTCGGCGAGCGCCTCGTCGTCGACTTCGGGGTCGGCGGCCAGCGCTCGCTCGTACGGCTCCATCGCCTCGTCGAGGCGCCCGAAGCGCGCCCGGACCAGGCCGAGGTTGTACGCGGCGATGAAGGCGCCGGCGTCCAGCTCGAGTGCCTGCATGCTGGCCGCTTCGCTCCGGTCCCAGAAGCCCAGCAGGTACCAGGCCCAGCCCAGGTTGGTCCAGTAAAGGTCGCTGTCGGGCTGAAGCTCGACCGCGACGGCCAGCGCACGGGCCGCGGCTAGGCCGTCGCCCGCGTCGAAGGCCATGTAGCTGAGCCGTTCGAACGGCCAGGCGAAGGTCGGCAGTGCGTGGGTCAACGATTCGAGCACGTTGCGTTCGAGCGTCAGGTCCGAAGCGAGGTCGGCGAGGAGTGCGGCGACCACCAGTGCGCCCGGGTCGCGCGACGATGCCAGCTTGGCGACGGCGTCGGTCGCACCAGGCCGAGCCTGCGCTAGCTCGTAGGCGGCGGCGGTGGCGGCGCCGTACGGGTAGGCGTCGGCAGCGCGAGCGTAGGCGTCGTCGGCGCGCGCCAGATCGCCCCCATCGGCAGCGATCGCACCGATCCAGGCGTCGGCAGCCGCAACGCCGGCGCCGGCGAGACCCTCCATGTAGGCCATGGTGCGTTCACTGTCTTCGATCATCGTCAGCGCCAGGGTCGCGGCGAGCGCCGGCCGGTCGGGCGACGGTCGGCCGGCACGCACGTCGGCGACGACGTCACGGTACGCCTCGAGTCGTGGAGTGGAGGATCCGGCATCTTGCGCCTGCGCGAACAGCGTTTCAGCCTCGCCTACGAATCCACCCGCCAGCAGCGTGACCGCACGACCGAGCGCGTCGTCTGCGCCCGCCATGTCGATCGGATCCGGCCTGGCCGGGGCGGACAGGTCCAGTCGTGTAGCGATCAGCAGTGAAGCGCGGCGCGCCAGCTCGGCCGGATCGTCCTCAGGTGCTCGCAGGCGGGTCTGCAACGTGGAGCCGTCGGCAGCGGCGGCGACCAGGTCGAGGCGAAGTCCGTCTGCGTCGTTGCTGACGCGTCCGCTAACCGCCAGGTCGACGCCTGTGGTCGAGCGGAGCAGGCTGGCTCCGTGCAGCGCGGCCACGCCGCCCGGTTCGAGCAGTGCCAGCGGTCCGACGAAGCCGTCACCGTACGAGAGCGGTGGCACCATGGCGGGTGCGGCGGCCGGGCCGACGACCAGGTCGGCTCTGCCCTCGAGTGCAGCGCCCTCGAGTGCAGCGGCCAGACGGTCGGCTACGACGGCGCCGAGGACCGTGCCTTCGCTGAGGAACGGGTGGACGAGGACAGTCTGGGCGTGCGCCGCGCCGAACGATAGCGCGGTCGCGGCGAGGCCCAGTTGGACGATTCTGGAGAAGCGCATGGCGCGACGCTAGCACGTGTCGGATGAGGACTGTTTGCCCGCGCCCGCCTAGCGCCTGTACCCGCCTCGGCCCGTCAGGCCAACAGTTCCTCGAACTCCTCCATCATCACTGCCGCGGCCTCGACACCACGGCAGATCACCAGAATCGTGTTCTGGCCCGCCAGGGTGCCGACGACCTCCTCGCGATCGAGCTTGTCGATGACGTAGGCGATACCGCTGGCGTGCCCCTCGTCGGTGTCGATCACCAACAGGTTGTCGCCCCGGTCGATGTCGCGGACGAACAGTCGGAACCGTTGGGAGAGCTCGCCGATCACGTCCTCCTGCGCCGCCAGCGGGGTCGAGCGGTAACGGTGCTGGCCGTTGCCGGCGGGTAGGCGCACCAGCCGCAGCTCGTTCACATCCCGACTGATGGTGGCTTGCGTGACCTTGATGCCTCGCTTGGCGAGGTGCTCTGCGATCTCTGCCTGGGTCGAGATGAACTCGTTCTCGACGAGCTCTTCGATCAGGCGCTGGCGATACTCTTTGCTTGGCATATTTATTCAGTATAGCCCGTACTCGAAAGGTTCTGCTTAGCGCACCACTCCCGGCGAGCCTGCTGCGTTACCTGGCTCGGGCAGCAGCGCACGAACCCGGTCGAGGATCCGCTCGGCCACCTCGCGCTTGCGCAGGCGCGGCCAGGCCTCGTGGCTGCCGTCAGGCGAGACCCAGGTAACCTCGTTCTCGTCGCCTCCGAAGCCGCTTCCCGTTCGGGTCGGATAGTTCAGCGCCACGAAGTCCAGCCTCTTGCGGCGCGCCTTCTCGGTCGCACGCTCGACCCCCTGGTGCGTTTCCATTGCGAAACCGACGACCACCTGACGCTCGCGCGCCGTGGCCAGCGTCTCGAGAATGTCGGCGGTCCGCACCAGCGAAAGCTCGCTTCGTTCGCCCCGCTTCGGCACCTTCTCCTGCGCCGGTTGGTCCGGACGCCAATCGGAGACGGCGGCGCTCATCACCAGCAGTTCGCACGCCGCGAACCGTTCGCTCAGTGCGGCAAGCATCTCAGCGGCCGACTCGACCGGCACTGCCTCGACGCCGTGCGGCACCGCGACGCTCAACGGACCGTGCACCAACGTCACGGCGGCACCACGATCACGCGCCGCCTCGGCTAGCGCCGTCCCCATCCGCCCCGAAGACGGATTGGACAGAAAGCGGACCGGATCCAGCCATTCGCGAGTCGGTCCGGCCGAAACCAACACCGTTCGGCCAGCGTAGTCGCGACCCCGCGGCGGCCGCATCACGGCGTCGACCAGCGACGCCTCTTCCGGCAGGCGCCCCACGCCGCTACCCTCTCCCTCCGTGCCCAGGCGCCCCCAGGCCGGATCGAGCACCTCGTGACCGTCGGCCCGCAGTCGCGCCACGTTACGCCGCACCACCGTCGCAGACCACATCGTCTCGTTCATTGCAGGTGCGAACACGGTGCGTGGCGCCGACAGCACCAGAGCGGAAACCGGGTCGTCGGCCCTCCCCACCGCAGCGGCGGCGAGCGAGTCGGCGCTGGCCGGGGCGACCACAAGCACGTCGGCCCAGCGCGCCCAACTCAGGTGCCGTGCTTCTCCGTCGGGCCGAAACCACGCCTCGCGTCCGAAGATCTCGTGCCCGGACGCTGCCGCCAGCGCGAGAGGGGTGACGAAATGTAGCGCGTCATCGCTGACGGCGACGCGCACCTCCGCGCCGGCCTCCTGCAGGCGCCGCACCAGCGACGGTGCCTTTACGGCGGCCAGGCCACCGGTCACCCCCACGACGACGCGTCGGGGCGCGTGTGAATCAGAGCTCGTCGCTGCGCTCCGTGCGACGCTCACGAGCGCGCGCCTCACGCAGAGAGGCGTCGCTGGGAAGGTCCTCGCCCCAGTGAATCGGTTTGCCGAGGCGGAATTCCTCCATCGCGACTGAGACGGTGTTGCTCTTGGCGGCCGGCAGCTCTTCTTCGGTCAGCAGCGATGGGACGCCGCTCTTCAGCTGCGCGGCCCGGCGCGCCACGATTATCGAAAGTCGGTAGCGGGAGTCGGTGAGCGCGAGTAGCGCGTCGTAGCCTTCCTGAGCCATGGGTCCTCCCCTGGAGCGCCGAAAAGGTCACGCCTCGGCGGCTTCACATCGAAAATGCGGGCCGCCGACGGGCGCCCCGCGCTTCGGCTCGCATCCTACCCCACCTCTCGGCCCTCGCGCAGCATCGCAGCCACCTGCTCGTCGGTGAGCCGCCCGGCACGACGGCGCTCGGCCCGCACGACCGCCTCGAAGTCACGCACCGCCGACTCCAGGTCGTCGTTCACGACCGCATAGTCGAACTCGCGAATCGCCCGGATCTCTTCGCGGGCGCGCTCGAGGCGCTTGGCGATTTTTGCGTCGTCGTCGGTCCCGCGGCCTCGCAGGCGCCGCTCGAGCTCGGCGAGCGACGGCGGGGCGATGAACACCATCACCGCACCCGGCAGCGCCTGCCGCGCCTGCCGGGCACCGGCCAGGTCCAACTCGAGCAGCACGTCCCGCCCTGCCTCCAAGGCAGCCTCGACCGGACCTCGGGGCGTGCCGTAGAGGTCGCCTACGTAATCAGCCCATTCGAGCAGACCCCGGTTTCGGATCAGCGTCTCGAACCGCTCGCGGTCTAGAAAGTAGTAGTGCACTCCCTCCTGCTCGTCCGGCCGGCGCGGTCGCGTCGTTGCCGAGATCGAGAAGAACAGGTCACCCAACACAGGCACCGCCTCGCGCCGGATGGTGCCTTTGCCGACGCCGGAGGCCCCGGTCATCACGAAGGGAATCCCGCGGCTCACGCGGCGCAAGGTACCACGCCGCCTCTGAGGCCGGCAGCGCCGTCCGGCCGCGTAGGTCGGGTGGTACCATCACGTCCCGGGAAGGTGGAGGCATGGTGACCAAGTACATCTTCATCACGGGCGGGGTGGTGTCCAGCCTCGGCAAGGGAATCTCCACGTCGAGCCTCGGGGCGCTGCTCCGGGCTCGCGGCTACCGCCTGACGGCGGTCAAGATCGACCCGTACATCAACGTCGACGCCGGCACCATGCGTCCGTACGAGCACGGCGAGGTGTTCGTCACCGACGATGGGGCCGAGACCGACCTGGACATCGGCACCTACGAGCGCTTCCTCGACACCGACCTCTCCCGCGGCAACAACGTCACCACCGGCCAGGTCTATCAGACCGTCATTGAACGTGAGCGCCGCGGCGAGTACCTCTCGCAGACGGTTCAGGTGATCCCGCACGTAACCGACGAGATCAAGCGGCGGATCCGCCAGGCGGGCGCCGATGCCGGCGCCGAGATCGTCCTGGTCGAGGTCGGCGGCACCGTCGGCGACATCGAGTCGCTACCCTTCCTCGAAGCGATCCGGCAGATGCGCTTCGAAGAGGGGCGTGACCAGACCCTCTACCTTCACGTCACCCTGCTTCCCTACCTCGGTACCAGCGAAGAGTTCAAGACCAAGCCGACCCAGCACTCGGTCGCGACGTTGCGTGGCGTGGGCGTGCAACCCGACGCGCTGATCGTGCGCAGCGAACGCCCGGTCCCCGAGGAGGCGCGCCGTAAGATCGCGCTCTTCTCGAACGTCGAGGCGCGCGACGTGTTCAACGCCTACAACGCCGATCACGTCTACGCGGTTCCGGAGATGCTGGAACAGCAGGGGATCGGCCGCCTCACCGAACGGCGGCTCGGGCTCGACAAGGTCCTGCCCGAGTTGCACGTGTGGCAGGAGGCGGTCCGTGTGCTGCGCGCTCCGAGCGGCACGGTGCGGATCGCCGTGGTCGGCAAGTACGTGGCGATGCCGGACGCCTACCTTTCGCTCCATGAGGCTCTGAAGCACGCCGGCATCGCCAACGACGTAGCCGTCGAGGTCGAGTGGGTTTCCGCCGAGGACGTCGCCGAGGAGGGCGACCTCGGTTTCCTGGCGGAGTACGACGGAATCCTGGTTCCTGGGGGTTTCGGCGTGCGTGGGATCGAGGGAAAGGTGCGCTCGGCCCGCGTAGCGCGGGAAGGTGGCGTGCCGTTCCTCGGTATCTGCCTCGGCATGCAGGTCGCCGTGATCGAGTTCGCCCGTAACGTAGCCAGGCTCGAAGCCGCCAACTCCACCGAATTCGACCCGTACACCCCGCACCCGGTGATCGACCTGATGCCCGAACAGCTCGACGTCGACGACATGGGCGGGACGATGCGGCTCGGCAGCTGGCCGATGCGGCTGCAGCCGGGCACGCGCCTGCACGAGGCGTACCGGCCAGGTGCGGATCACACCGTCCACGAGCGCCACCGCCACCGCTATGAGGTGAACCCCGCCTACGTCGACGTGTTGGTCGAAGCGGGCCTGACGGTGGCTGGCGTCACCCCGGGAATGGCTGGGCGGGGGGCCGGACTGGTCGAAGCGGTCGAGCTGGCCGGTCACCCCTACTTCGTCGGCCTGCAGTCGCATCCGGAGTTCACCTCGCGCCTGATGCGCCCCAGCCCACCGTTTCGAGGGTTCATCGCGGCTGCTGCCCGCCGCGTGATCGAGCGCAGCGATGTGACGGCCGCCGAGACAGACACCGCCGCCGAGCCTGCCGACAGTTCGCGCCCGTGAAGGGCACGCCGTTGGTGATAGGGCTCGCCGGCGGAACCGGCTCGGGCAAGACGACGGTCGCCGAGGCGATCGTGCGGGCTGCCACCGGACAGGTGGCCATACTTCCGCAGGACGCCTACTATCGTGCCCAGCCCGACCTGCCGCTCAGCGCCCGGGCGTTGACGAACTACGACGAGCCAAGCGCCTTCGATACCGAACTGCTCGCCGCCCACATCGACGCTCTGGTAGCTGGCCGGCCGGTCGAACGACCGGTGTACGACTTCTCGGTCCACGACCGCTCGGCCGCGACCGTCAGGGTCGAACCTCGCGCAGTGATCGTGGTCGAGGGGATTCTGGTGCTGCACGAGCCGCTGCTGCGTGAACGGATGGCGCTCAAGGTGTTCGTAGACGCGCCGCCCGATGAGCGATTCATCCGCAGGCTCGAGCGCGACGTGCGCGAGCGTGGCCGCAGTGCCGAGAGCGTCATCGCTCAGTACCGACGCACCGTCAAGCCGATGCACGACCTGTTCGTCGAGCCGACCAAGCAGCATGCCGACCTGATCGTTCCCGAGGGTGGCCGCAACCTGGTGGCGATGGCGGTGCTCACCAGCTTCGTGGAGCGCAGCATGCGGCAGTCCGCCGCCGACTCCGGGCCCGTGCCGCTGGATGCAGCGCGTGCCTGAGCGCCTGCGCGGGCCGTTGCTCGTGGCGATCTGCCTGGCGCTGCTGCCGGCGGCTTACCTGATCTACGGGCGCTTCAGCGCCGAGAACGCCAGCCGCCGCGTTGCCGTGGTGATGGACGAGGAGGCGCTGCGCGAGCAGGCGCACGCCTTGCACCTCGATCCGTTCGAGCTGGCGTTGCACTACCGCGAGGTGGGACTCTCCGGTATCGCCGTGTACGAGGACACCCCCGCGATCCTTGCCGACGCAGGTCGCGCCGCGGTGGTACTCGGCTCGGAGGCGATCGCACAGGCCGCGGTGGCGGGCCGGCCGCTGCCCGACGTTCCCAGCGACGCCACCCTGGTGCGACCGTTGGTGCCTGGAGCGACCGACGCGCTGGTCGCCAAGGCGGCCCAGCCACCGGATACGGTCGAGCTTGGTGGAGCGACCTGGTGGGCGTTCCCCGGCGACGTTCGGCAAACCCAGCCGGCCGGCCCCGACCTGGCTAGGATCGATCGCTACCTGGAGGCGGGCTTCGACCTCGCCTACCGGCCTCGCAACGCCCCCGGCCTGCGCCGCGTGGGCGAAGACCTGCCTGACGGGGTGCGCTATCTGATCCATGCTGGACTAGAGGTGAGCGGGCACCCGAACGCGTTGGCGGCGATGCGCTCCGCGTCGCAAGATCGGTGGACGGCGCTGATCGAGGGCACCGAGCAGGACGGCTTCGCGGC
>Ga0326597_10002004_pt1 | contig 31143 bp, 31 predicted proteins | sample RVTome_12_FD_203789 | JGI IMG/M metagenome (GOLD analysis project Ga0326597, IMG submission 203789) | Soil microbial communities from uranium-contaminated site in the Upper Colorado River Basin, Wyoming, United States - RVT100D185 | ecosystem: Environmental > Terrestrial > Soil > Contaminated >...
ATCAACGCTGTGCGCGACGGGCACTGGACGGGGCGGGCAAGTCAGCTCAGCGAAGACCATGTCAAGTGGGCCTTCATCGAGGAAATCGCGCGGGCGACGGAGGATCCAGGCCATCGACTTCCCCGACGGGAGACAGCCGATCCCGATCATGTTCTCTGCGGTGCCGAAACCCCGTCGCCGATGCGAACCGACACTGAGGGAGTGCTTTCCGAAAGGCAGTCAGGCACGCGAAGGTCTGTTTCTGCCCGCGAGCTTGTCGTGCAGCGACGAAGCGCGGTGGCGTTCGACGGACGTTCGGTGATGGATCGGCAGGCTTTTCTCACGATGCTGGCACAGACCATGCCGCGACCTTTGCCGCCGTGGGATGCACTCTGGTGGCCTCCTTCGATTCACCTCGTCGTGTTCGTCCACGGTGTGGACCAGCTCGACCGGGGCTTGTATGCCCTCGGCCGGACCGCCGGTGGCGTCGACAAGATGCGCTCGTGTATGCGCTCCGACTTCCTCTGGGAGCCAGCCGATCAAACGCTGCCCCTGAGTCTTCTGGCGCGCGGGGATTGTCGGGACCTCGCCGGGCGGCTTAGCTGTGACCAGCGCATTGCTGCTGACGGGTATTTCAGCCTGGGGATGCTGGCGGATTTCGACGCCGCTCTCGACGCGTGGGGACCAAGCTCGTACCGACACCTGTACTGGGAGGCGGGAGTGGTAGGGCAGGTGCTGTATCTCGAAGCCGAAGTCTCCGGCGCTCGCGCGACGGGGATCGGGTGTTTTTACGATGACCCGGTGCATGACCTGCTTGGGCTGAAGGGCCACACCTTTCAGAGTCTGTATCATTTCACCGTGGGTGTCCCGGTTGACGACGCGCGGCTGACCTCCGTCCCTGGTTACGAATGGGAGTTGCGGCCCAGTGGGTAGTTCGATAGCATTAGCGTGAGCTTGCGAAATAGTTCACAAGCTGGATCGCATTTGGCTGCCACCCGCTGACTCACGTATGCAAGGCTGGCTCTCGATTCTCCTCATGATCGCGCTCAGCGGGACCTTTGCGCTGATCTCGGTCGTGCTGTCGAACTATCTGGGTCCGAAGAATCCGACGCCGGAGAAATCAGCGCCCTACGAATGCGGAATGCCGGCCGTCGGCGATGCGCGCGACCGTCAGTCTGTCAGGTTCTACCTGGTCGCGATGATCTTTTTGCTGTTCGACATCGAGATCGCCTTTCTGTACCCCTGGACCATGGCCGTGCGAGATCTCGGCTGGACCGGTCTGGGCCAGGTCGTGCTCTTCCTGGGCTTGCTGACGTTCGGCTATGTCTATGTCTGGCGCAAAGGGGCGCTTAATTGGGGCTCCGAAAGGTGAACGATGGGTCTCGAATCTGAGATACCGGTTCTGACGACGTCGGTCGAGAAGATGGTGCAATGGGCCCGTCGCTCGTCGATCTGGCCCGTGACATTCGGCCTGGCCTGCTGCGCGATCGAGATGATGTCGATGAGCTGCTCGCGCTACGATATCGCGCGCTTTGGCGCCGAAGTGTTTCGTGGCAGCCCACGCCAGTCCGACCTCATGATTGTCGCCGGCCGGCTCTCTCGAAAGATGGCCCCGGCCCTCAGACGCGTCTACGATCAGATGCCGGAGCCGAAGTGGGTGATTTCCATGGGCGCGTGCGCGTCGATCGGCGGCGTCTTCGACAACTACGCGCTGGTACAGGGCGTCGATCAGGTCGTACCCGTCGACGTGTACGTGCCGGGCTGTCCTCCACGGCCGGAGTCTTTGATCTACGGCATCGTGCAGCTCCAGAGAAAGATCGCCGAGCAGAAGCTTTCGTAAATGGAAGGAGCCGCGATCGCCGTCGTTCTCCAGGAGTCGGTGCCCGACGCCGCCCTCGAAGTTGTCTCCACATGCGATCTTCACGCGACGCTCTATACGTCTCGAGATCACCTAAAGTTGGTGGCTCGGGTGCTCAGGGATCACGCCGACCTGAAATACAGCCTGCTCATCGACCTGACGGCCGTGGACTATTGGCCCCGCGAGCCTCGTTTCGAGTTGGTCTACCTGTTCGTGTCCATCGACCATGGTGCGAGGCTTCGACTGAAGGTGAAGCTGGACGGTCAGGAGGCCCGGGTCGCAACCGTCAGCGACATGTGGCCTGCCGCGAACTGGCTCGAGCGCGAGGTCGCAGATTTGTTTGGCATTGTCTTCGACGGACACCCGGATCTGCGGCGGTTGCTGATGCCGGAGGACTGGGAAGGGCATCCCCTCCGCAAGGACTATCCCGTCCAGATTCGGATGACGCCGCGGACGACAGCGCCCCTTCAGGTGACCGAAAAAGAATTCCGCGCGAACCTCGAGAGGGACCGCGTTGCAAGGAAGTGAGATCGTTGCCGCGCGACTCGGCGAGGCCATCGAACTGCATGAGCGCGTGAAGAGTGCTGGCGGCGAGGTCGTGGTCGCCGCCGCCGACGCCATCGCTGCCGCCCTCACGCGGGACGGCAAGCTGCTCGTGTTCGGGAACGGCGGCTCTGCCGCCGACGCACAGCACGTGGCGGCAGAGCTCGTGGGACGCTTTGAGCGGAATAGGGGGGCTCTGGCGGCCGTCGCGCTGACGACCGATTCGAGCGTGTTGACGAGTGTGGCCAACGACATCGCCTTCGACCAGATCTTCGTCCGACAGGTTGAGGCTCTTGGACGCCGTGGTGACGTGGCGCTTGGCATCAGCACGAGCGGGGAATCGGCCAACGTCGTGATGGCGCTCCGCGCAGCGCGGGCGCGAGGGTTACAGACCATTGGTTTGACCGGACACGATGGTGGGGCCGTGGGACAGGTTGTCGACGTCCACGTGAATGTGCCCTCGGGATCGGCGGCCCGGGTGCAGGAAGTACAGCGCACGTTGCTTCATATCATCTGTGAACTGGTCGAGGACGCCTGCGCCGCCGGTTGAGTGACAGCGAGCGCGCCGAAGACGATGCCTGAGCTGCGCACCGAAACGATGACCGTCAATATGGGGCCACAGCACCCGAGTACGCACGGCGTGCTGCGGCTGGTGCTCGAGCTCGACGGCGAGACGGTGTGTTCCGTGGACCCCACCATCGGGTACCTCCACACGGGAATCGAGAAGACCGCGGAGCAGAAGAAGTGGCAGCAAGTGATACCGCTGGTCGAGCGGATGGACTATCTCAGCGCCCAGTCGAACAGCCTCGCGTTCTGCTTGTCCGTCGAGCGGCTGCTCGGGCTCGAGATTCCCGAGCGTGTGTGCTGGATCCGTGTGCTGCTCGCCGAGTTGCAGCGGATCAACAGCCATCTCGTCTGGCTCGGGACCCACGGGATGGAGGTCGGCGCCGTTTCCGTGATGCTCTATTGCTTCCGCGAGCGCGAACTACTGCTCAACATCAATGAGATGATTGCGGGCTTTCGGATGTTTCCCAGTTACATCCGGGTGGGCGGGCTGCGCGAAGATCTCCCGCGCGGTTTTCACGACGCCGTCAGATCGTTTCTCGCACAGTTTCCGCAGAAGCTCGACGACTACGAGGATCTCCTCACCAAGAACGAGATCTATCGCAAACGCACCCGGGAGGTCGGTTGCATTTCCAGAGAGGAGGCCATCGCGTACGGTCTTGTCGGTCCCATCGGGCGCGCGTCCGGAGTGGCGTACGACGTACGGAAGGTCTTTCCGTACCTGGGGTATGACTCTCTCGAATTCGACGTGCCGACCCGCAGCGAGGGAGATGTGTACGCCCGATATCTCGTGCGCGTCGCCGAGATGCGCGAAAGCGTTCGCATCTGCCAGCAGGTGCTCGACCGGATCACACCAACGGGTGCCTGGGCCGCCGACGACCGTCGCATTACACCGCCGCCCAAGGATCAGGTGTACACAGAGATGGAAGCGCTGATTCAGCACTTCTTGATCTACTCGCAGGGGTTCACCGTTCCAGCTGGAGAGGTCTATGTGCCCGTCGAGGGCCCGCGCGGCGAGCACGGCTTCTACGTCGTCTCTGACGGCTCGAATCGTCCCTGGCGCGTGAAATCGCGGGCGCCGTCGCTTCTGGCGTGCCAGGCCCTCGAGCGCATGATCGTCGGCGGCCTGATTGCCGATGTCATCGCCGTGATCGGATCGATCGACGTCGTCTTGGGAGACGTGGACCGGTGAGCTTTCACCCCAAGATGGCGTACGACGCCACGTTTCACCAGTCCGTGCGGACGCTGGTGGAGGAGGGCCCTCCGTTCGAATACACGCCGGAGAACCGGTCGCGCTTCGACACCGTAGTCGCCCGGTACCCGGAAGGTCGTCAGCGATCGACCGTCTTGCCGGCGCTCTATCTTGTGCAGTACCAGCAGGGATATATCACCGGCAACGCCATGCGATACGTCGCCGACCTGTTACAGATCACAGCGGCCGACGTCGAGGACGTCGTGTCGTACTATTCGATGTTCCACACGAAACCCGTCGGCCGGTACGTCCTGAATGTATGCCGTACGCTCTCGTGTGCGCTCAACGGCGCCGAGCGTGTCACGGAAGAGATGTGTGCCAAGCTCGGGATCAAACCGGGCGAAACCGACGAGACCGGAACCTTCACCCTTCTGGAAGTCGAGTGCCTCGGGGCGTGTGACCGGGCACCGGTGGTGCTGATCAATGACGCGTGGCACGAATGCCTCAAACCCGAGGATGTCGGACGGCTCGTCGACGAGCTGCGCGCGCGAGGCGAGGCGGCGGTTTCGGGTTGCCACCACGATGTTGAGCCTGGGACGACGTGATGTCCGAGACCTTCCTGACAAAACACGTGCGGGAGCCCAAGTGCGTCACGCTCGATTTCTACCTCGCCCATGCGGGATATGACGGGCTGAAGAAGGCGCTGGCGTTGACCCCGGATCAGGTCATCGACGCCGTCAAGACGTCGGGTCTGCGAGGGCGAGGCGGAGCGGGGTTCCCGGCCGGCATGAAGTGGCAATTCGTTGACAAGAAATCCCCGAACCCCAAGTACATCGCGTGCAACGCGGATGAGAGCGAGCCGGGCACGTTCAAGGACCACCTGCTGATGGAGCGTAACCCCCATCTGCTGCTGGAAGGGTGCGTCATCGCGTCGTATGCGATTGGTGCCAAGGTCGCATACATCTACATCAGAGGCGAGTTCTTTCACGTGCAGCGCGTGCTCGAAGGCGCCATCGACGAAGCCTATGCCCGCGGCTTTCTCGGGCGAAACATCCTCGGCTCAGGCTTCGACTGCGACGTGTACGTGCACCGCGGGGCGGGGGCATACGAGGCCGGCGAGGAGACGGCGCTCCTGGAATCACTCGAAGGCAAGCGGGCGCAGCCGCGCAACAAGCCACCGTTTCCTGCCGTCGTGGGGCTGTACAACTGTCCGACCGCCGTGAACAACGTCGAAACGCTCTGCAACGTGCCGTTGATTCTCCGAGAGGGCCCCGAATGGTTCGCCGAGTTGGGACCAGAGAAGAACGGCGGGCCCAAGTTGTACTGCATCAGCGGACACGTCAAGCGGCCGGGCGTGTACGAGGCGTCGATGAACATCACGCTTCGGGAGCTCATCGAAGGGCAGGCGGGCGGCGTCCGGGAAGGCCGCACGCTCAAAGCGGTCATCCCCGGGGGGGCATCGGTCCCGATCTTGTTGCCAGGTCAGCTTGATGCGCAAGCCAGTTTCGACGGTATCCAGAGCGCCGGCTCGCTCCTGGGATCTGCCGGCATCGTGGTGCTCGACGACACGACCTGCATGGTGTGGCTGGCTGAGAATCTCTTGCACTTCTATCGCCACGAATCGTGCGGGAAGTGTACGCCGTGTCGCGAGGGCACCGACTGGCTGTACAAGATCCTCCAACGCATCGAGAGGGGAGAGGGTGCGTTGCGTGACCTCGATCTGCTCGCTGGCATCTCTGGGAACATCGGTGGAAAGACACTGTGCGCGTTCGGCGACGCGGCCGTGACGCCGGTGCTCACGACGCTGAAACACTTCCGGCACGAGTACGAGGCCCATATCCGTGAAGGTCGCTGCACCCTGCCCGCCGACTGGCGCGCTATGGGGAGCGTTCATGCCCACTAACGACTGCGGTCCCCGATGATACCGCTTCTCATCGCGCAGTTCGGCATCGTCCTCTTCGTATTCGTCATGCTGCTGAGCTCGGCTGCGGTCATGGTGTTGTTCGAGCGGAAGCTCGCTGCACGCTTGCAGCAGCGCTTCGGCCCCTACCTGGTCGGTCCGTGGGGATCGCTTCAACCGCTGGCGGACGTCATCAAGCTGATGTTCAAGGAGGAGCTGAGGCCCGCCGCTGCCGACGCGGTTCTCTTCACCCTCGCGCCCATCATCTCGGTGACGGCGGCGTTTACCGCCTTCGCGGTCGTGCCGTTCGGCGCCGAGACCACGCTCTTCGGTCTGATCGACGAACCACTGCGTCTACAGGTTGCGGACGTCAACGTGGCCATCCTCGTGATTTTCGCCGTCGCGTCGATGAGCGTCTACGGCATCGTCCTGGCAGGCTGGAGCTCCAACAACAAGTACTCCCTGCTCGGCGGCCTGCGCGCGTCTGCGCAGATGATCAGCTACGAGTTGTCCTACGGGCTCTCGCTTGCCGCCGTGTTGCTGGTCGCCAACTCGCTGTCACTCTCCGATATCGTCAACGGACAAAGCGGCACCTGGCTCGGATTCATTCCCCGCTGGTACGTCTTCTTGCAGCCGATAGGATTCCTCGTGTACATGACGGCGGGTATCGCCGAGACGAACCGAGCACCATTTGATTTTCCGGAAGCTGAACAGGAGCTCGTGGCCGGCTACCACACGGAATACAGCAGCATGAGCTTCGCGATGTTCTTCATGGCAGAGTACATCAACATGGTGACTGTGTCGGCCGTTGCGACCGATCTGTTTCTCGGGGGGTGGCACGGGCCCTTCCTGCCCGAATCACTCGGCTGGATCTGGTTCCTCGTGAAGGTGGGCGCCATCCTGTTCTTCTACGTGTGGACGCGGTGGACCTTGCCGCGTTACCGGTACGATCAGCTCATGGCGTTCGGTTGGAAGGTGCTCTTACCCGTATCGGTGCTCAACCTCATCGCCACTGCGGCGATGGTTCTGTATTTCGGGTTATAGGTCCCCTGGCATGACGCTTTTCTACGTATTCGGGGCGGTCGCGGTCACCGCGTCGCTGCTAGTCATCGCGCAACGGAACCCGATCCACAGCGTGCTGCTTCTCATCGCATCGTTTGGCGCCCTCTCTGGCCTGTACGTGACGCTGGACGCGCCCTTCGTCGCCGTGATCCAGATCATCGTGTACGCAGGCGCCATCATGGTGCTGTTTCTGTTCGTGGTGATGCTGTTGAACGCATCACAGGAAACTACCGAGGAGGATCTCGAACGGCGAGGCGCGCCGGGTTCCCCTGCAGCCACGCCTGGCCTGAAGGTCTTTGGCGCCCTGCTCGCGCTCGCGCTGGTCGTAGAGCTTGTCTGGGCGCTGACCCGCGCTTCCGTCGGTGGGGACTTCGGGGAAGGCTCTGTGAGCTCGGTCGCAGCCATCGGTCGGACCTTGTTCACCGACTACGCGTTTCCGTTCGAAGTGACCTCGGTGCTCATTCTCGTGGCCATGGTTGGCGCTGTGGTGTTGGCGCGCCGTGGGACGCCGGGGGACGCCTGATGCCGTCCCTGAACGATTATCTGGTGCTCTCGGCGATTCTGTTTTCGATCGGCTCCGCAGGTGTGTTTCTACGCCGTAATCTGATCACGATTCTGCTGTCCATCGAGATCATGCTAAATGCCGTCAACCTGACATTTGTCGCGTTTGGTCGGTCGTTCGGCACTGTCGACGGCCAGATCATCGTGTTCTTCGTGATGACGGTGGCCGCCGCCGAGGCGGCCGTCGGACTGGCTATCGTCATTGCGTTGTTCCGTCACCGAGAATCCCTCGATCCGGATTCGTTCATGACGTTGAGGTGGTGACGCGGGCGATGCTGCTACTCATTCCTTTCCTCCCGTTCCTTGGATTCTTGCTGAACGTCGGCGTCGGACGGCGCCTCTCGAAGCGGGCGTCTGGCTCCATTGCGTGCGGCGCGATGGCTGTCTCTCTTGCCGTCTCGGTCGTGGCCGTGTGGGGGCTGGTTGCGCTTCCAGTCGCTTCCCGAGTGGTCACCCAGTCGGTGTTCGCGTGGATCACGTCCGGGCGGTTCAATGCGTCGTTTGCGCTCCGGCTCGACCCGCTGTCGGCATTGATGATCTTGATCGTGACGGGCATCGGTTTTCTCATCCACGTGTACTCGACGGCATATATGCACGAGGAGCGCCCATCAGAGTGTGCCCGCTACTTCTCGTATCTGAACCTGTTCGCGGCGTTCATGCTGGTGCTGGTACTCGGAGCGAATTTCCTAGTGCTGTTCGTTGGGTGGGAAGGTGTCGGGCTGTGTTCCTACCTGCTCATCGGGTTCTGGTACGAAAAGAAGTCAGCGTGTGACGCGGGCAAGAAGGCGTTCATCGTCAATCGCATCGGTGATGTCGCTTTTGTGCTGGGCGTCCTCTTGATCATCGTGACGTTCGGGACCGTCGATTTTCGGGAACTGGCTGACATCGTAGCCAGCCGGGAGCCAGACGTGACGTTCGGTATCGTGTCGACGATCACGCTGCTGCTTTTTATCGGCGCGACGGGCAAGAGCGCGCAGATCCCGCTCTACATCTGGCTTCCGGACGCCATGGAGGGGCCAACGCCAGTGTCGGCGTTGATCCACGCGGCGACGATGGTCACGGCTGGCGTGTACATGATCGGTCGCAATGTGGCCCTGTTCAGTCACGCGCCAGATACGTTGATGATTGTCGCTGTCGTCGGAGCCGCGACAGCGTTCATCGCTGGAACGATCGGACTCGTCCAGCACGACATCAAGCGGGTGCTTGCGTACTCGACAGTCTCGCAGCTCGGGTACATGTTCCTGGCCATGGGCGTCGGTGCCTACACCGCGGGCATTTTCCACCTCTACACCCACGCCTTCTTCAAGGCGCTACTGTTCCTTGGATCGGGCGCGGTCATCCACGCCCTGGCGGGCGAGCAGGATCTGCGGCGGATGGGTGGGCTCAAGCGGGAGCTGCCGGTCACGTATTGGACCTTCCTCGCCGGCGCGCTCGCGATCGCCGGCGTGCCCGGCCTGTCGGGCTTTTTCAGCAAGGACGAAATCCTCTTCCGCACGTTTGCTGGCGGCCACCCGCTTCTGTGGGCCGTCGGGCTCGTCACCTCGCTTCTGACGGCGGTGTACATGTTTCGGCTCGTGTTCCTCACGTTTCACGGCGAACGGGCGCAGCCGACTCATCAGCCTGATGCGACCGCCAGTCCTGCCGGTCGCGCGGTTCACCATCTCCACGATCCCCCCCCCGCGATGGCGTTGCCGCTGGTCGTGCTTGCGGTCGGCTCAATCCTGGCGGGGTACATCGGCCTTCCCCATGCCCTCGGCGGCGCCAACCGACTCGACGCGTTCCTGGCCCCGACTCTGACACTGGGTGCGGCCCGAACGGAGGAGTCCGTGGCGCATGCCGAGGACCCGGGTGCCGAACTGGCATTGATGGCAGTCTCCACGGGCGTCGCTGGAGTAGGAATCGGTCTTGCGGTCTTCTTCTTCCTCAGGAACCGTGACGCCGCGGCGGCACTGGCGACCGGATTCGGCACGGCCCATCGAGTGCTGCTCAACAAGTACTACGTGGACGAGTTGTACGACGGAGCCCTCGTGCAGCCCATTCGTCTTCTCTCGGAGGAAGGGCTCTGGAAACGCGTGGACGTTCGCGGCATCGACGGCGCTGTGAACGGCGTTGGCGAAGCCGTCGGTGGGTTCGCCAGACGCCTGAGACGTCTGCAGACCGGATCGGTGCGCGGCTATGCGGGTTCACTGTTCCTGGGCGCCGTGTTGATACTCGGTTACTACCTGTGGAGGTAAGGCGCTGGCTTTTCCGATTCTGAGCTCGTTGATTGCTCTGCCTGTCGCCGGCGCACTTCTGCTGCTGTTCCTGCGAGGCCGGGACGAGACGGCGCCACTCGCGCGTCGTGTGGCGCTCGTGGTGTCGGTGCTGGTCTTCGCGGAGACGCTGCTCCTGTGGACGCAGTTCGACTCGTCCTCTGCCGATTTTCAGTTCGTCGAGCGCTACGCGTGGATTCCGGCGTTTGGGATCAGCTACGCGGTGGGCGTCGATGGGATCAGCCTCTTCTTGCTGGTCCTCACAGGCTTTCTCACGCCGATCGCGCTTCTGAGCTCGTGGGAGTCGGTCCACACGAAGACGCGGGCATTCTGCATCATCATCCTCTTACTCGAGAGCGCGATGATGGGTGTGTTCGTGTCGCTCGACCTGTTCTTGTTCTACATCTTCTGGGACGCGATGCTGATACCCATGTATTTCCTGATCGGAATCTGGGGCTACGATCGTCGCGTCTACGCCGCTGTCAAGTTCATCCTCTATACGCTGGCGGGCAGTGTCTTGATGCTGCTCGCGATACTGGGGCTGGCCGCGCTTCACAGCACGGTGACGGGTCGGTACAGCTTCGACCTCCTCGCGCTGAACACGCTGGAGATTTCACCGTACCTCCAGTTCTGGTTCTTCCTGGCGTTCGCGCTGGCGTTCGCGATCAAGGTGCCGCTGTTCCCGTTCCACACCTGGCTGCCTGACGCTCACGTCGAGGCGCCGACCGCCGGCTCGGTGATTCTGGCTGGCGTTCTGCTGAAGATGGGCACGTACGGCCTTGTGCGCTTCGCGTTTCCGCTGTTCCCGCTAGCAGCGGTGTTTTTCGCTCCGTACCTCGCCTCGCTTGCCGTTGTGGGCATCATTTACGGCGCGCTGGTAGCGATGGTGCAACCGGACTTGAAAAAGCTCGTGGCGTACTCGAGCGTTAGCCATCTTGGCTTCGTGGTTCTTGGCATCGCAGCCATGAACCTCCAGGGCGTCCAGGGCGCCGTCTATCAGATGTTGAGCCACGGAGTCAGCACCGGTGGTTTGTTCTTGATCGTGGGCATGTTGTCCGACCGACGGCACACACGGCTGATTGCAGAGTTCGGTGGGTTGAAGAAGGTCGCTCCCCGCTTCGTCGCCGTGTTCCTGCTTGTCACGCTCTCGTCGATTGGTCTGCCTGGCTTGAACGGCTTCGTCGGAGAGTTTCTCATCCTCCTCGGTGCGTTCACCTGGGACCCGCGCTTCGCCGTCCTGGCAGCCACCGGCATCGTCTTGTCGGCTGTCTACATGCTCTGGATGTTTCAACGCGTGAACTACGGGCCCGTGACCAGCGAGAAGAACCTGGCACTGCCGGATCTCGCGCCACGAGAGTGGGCGGTGCTGGCTCCCATTGCCGCTGTCGTCGTGGTGATGGGAGTACTCCCCAACGTGTTCCTTCGTCCCATGGAGTCGTCCATCGAGCGGTTGCTCGATCGCGTGCACGGGACTGTGCCGATTAGCATCCAGGCCGCCGACCTGGAGCCTGTCGCGCCGGTCACGGTGACGTCACCGGAATCAGCCAATGTGGACCGGTAAGGATTGGGAATGGATTCTCTGATCGCCGTCGTACCGATGGCGTGCGTGACCGCCTCGGCAATCGCGGCAATGACGGCGGAGGCCTTCCGCGGACCTGGCGAGCGGATGCCTATCGGTCCACTTGGTGCCGTCGGTTTGACAGGTGCTGCTATCGCGGTGCTCCTGCTCTGGAACCGCGACGCGAGCAGCTTTGGCCTGGTCTCGGCCGACAACTTCGGATTGTTCGTCACGGGGATTCTGATCGTGGTGGGATTGCTGTCGCTGGGGATCTCCGGCCCGACCCTCAGTCGGCAGCAGTTGCCGCGCGGCGAGTACTACACGCTCATGCTGTTCGCGCTCGGGGGCATGATGCTCATGGCCGCATCGGTGGACCTGCTGGTCATCTTCCTCGCTCTCGAGGTGCTGTCGCTTGCGGTGTATGTGCTGACCGGCATCAGGCGTGAGTCGGCGCTGTCGACGGAGGCGTCGTTCAAGTACTTCTTGCTCGGCGCGTTTTCGAGCGCCTTCTTTCTCTACGGCATCGCCTTCACATACGGTGTGACGGGGAGTACCAGGCTCGATCGCGTCGGGGCGGCGATGGCTGCGCAGGCGATGTCGCCGACGCCGCTGCATCAACTCGCCGTCGGCCTCGTATTGGTGGGCTTTGCCTTCAAGGTGTCGGCTGTGCCGTTCCACATGTGGACTCCGGACGCGTACGAGGGAGCGCCGCCATCGGTGACCGGGTTCATGTCGACCGGTGTCAAGGCTGCAGCATTTGCCGCGTTCGTCCGTGTCTTTCTGTCGGCATTCGAGCCGCTGCGAGGCGAGTGGACCGTGCTGCTCTGGGGGATAGCCGCCGCCACCATGATTCTCGGTTCGGTCGCTGGCGTCGCACAGACAAACGTGAAGCGAATGCTTGCCTACTCGAGCATCGCGCACGGGGGCTATGTGATGGTTGCGATGGTCGCGGGGAACGACCTCGGCAAGGGGGCCGTGCTCTTCTACTTGCTCACTTATGCCGTCACCAATCTGGGAGCGTTCGGCGTCATCGCTGTGCTCGAACGAAGCGATCGGCCGAACGATCGGATTCAGGACTATGCCGGGCTGTCGAAGACTCATCCGGTCCTGGCGCTACTGATGACGGTGTTTCTTCTGTCCCTCGGAGGGTTTCCGCCGTTCGGGGGATTCATCGCGAAGTGGTACGTGTTCAGCGCCGCGGTGTCGGGCGGTTACACGTGGTTGGCCGTCGTGGGCGTGTTGACGAGCGTGGTGTCGGTCTTCTTCTATCTACGTATCGTGGTGATGATGTACATGACGCCAACAGATCAACCGACCTTGTGCCCGGTCGTACCGAGGGTAGCTGGAACGGCGCTGTTGGTTTCCGCCGTGATCACGCTCTATCTCGGCATGATGCCGACGAGGGTCCTCGATTGGGCCGCCGGGTCGATCGCGACGATCTTCTAGGCCACGCGACGACGAAAGTCTGAGACGGCAGCGCAGGACACTAATTTTAGACGGTCAACCGTTTCAACGCCTCGGTCAGGTCTGCGTCCAGATCGGGTGGGACGGTTCGGAGATCGAGCAACACGCGATCCGACTCGATGCGTGCCACGACCGGCGGGTGCGATGCTCGGAGTCGAGCGGCGATGGCGTGGCACGACAGGTCTCCATGACTGATCGACACGAGCCACGTCGGCAGCTCGACGCCTGGAGCGCTGCCACCGCCTGCCGCCGATGTGCCGGCGACGACCTCCGCGGTCAACCGGCGCTCTTTCGTCCTGACGCGTGCCGCGAGGCTGTCGGCGCGAGACCGTATCGAGTCAGGGCTCATCGCGAGCATGTGTTGAACCGGTACGGTTGTCGAACTGCGGTCGGTCGCGTACTCCACGAGCGTTGCCTCGAGGGCCGCGTAGGTCATCTTGTCCACTCGGAGCGCCCGCATCAGGGGATGGTGGCGAAGCTGGTCTACGAGCGGTGCGCGTCCAACGACAATGCCCGCCTGAGGCCCACCGAGCATCTTGTCTCCGCTGAACGAGCACACGTCGACACCGGCGGCAATCCGTGCCCGGACGCTTGGCTCGCTGCCTGCCAGTGGGTGGCTCGGTCTGCTGTCGAGGAGGCCGCTGCCGAGGTCCTCGGCCACCGGCACACCGAGCCGGCGTCCCAGCGTCACGAGATCGGCGAGCGCTGGCCGCTCCGTAAAACCCTCGATCCTGAAGTTGGAGGGGTGAACGCGCAGAATCAGTGCCGTCCGTTCTGATATGGCCGCCGCGTAGTCCGCGGCCCTCGTCCTGTTGGTGGTCCCGACTTCGCGCAGGCGCGCGCCGGACTGCGTCATGATGTCCGGCACGCGGAATCCGCCGCCGATTTCGACCAGCTCACCACGCGAGACCACGACCTCTCGGCCCGCGGCGAGCGCGGCCAGCATCAACAGCGTGGCGGCGGCGTTGTTGTTCACGACGACGGCAGCCTCGGCTCCGGTCAGGCGGCACAGCAGGGCCTCGGCGTGTAGGTCACGTCTTCCGCGGCCGCCGGTTTCCAGGTTGTACTCGAGACTCGAGTACCCGCGAGCGACGCGGGACACCTGGTCGAGAGCCGACGCGGACAGCGGGGCGCGTCCGAGGTTGGTGTGAACGATGACGCCTGTCGCGTTGATCACGGGAACAAGCGATCGGCGAAAGGCCGAGCGCAACCGCTCGCCGGCGAGTGCCACGATCCGCGTGGCGGAGGTCTCTTCGGCGTCGGAGCTTTCCGCCGAGCCAAGGGTCTCGCGTACCACGGCCGCGCCAGCGCGCAGGGCCTCGACCGTGGCGGTCGGGCCGTACCGCGCTTCGAGATCGACCACGTCCGGGTGGGAACGGAGACGGTCGATCGAGGGGATCGAACGGGCATTCGCCATTGCCGAATGGTATGCTACTTGTCTTCAGTAACACATTCATGATGCCTGCGGATACGCCGAAATATCGGCCCCTCGAGCGATTCTGGCCGTACGCGGATTTACCCGAGCAGCCAACCGACGAAGAGCGTGCGGCGCTCGACCCGGACCTGCACGAGGCGCTGTTCGGGGCGAGTCCCCGTCCGTTCTCGATCTCACTCGTCTTTCCACCGCTGGATGTCCCGGAGTTCGACCGAGCGCTCGAGATGGCCCGAGCGTCGGAGGAATTTCGCGAGACGGGCGCGGGTGCCTCACGTCGTTATCGGGCGAGGTTCTGGTCGAGTGATGCCGAGCGATTACGTGACCTGTTTCAGATTGTCGGCCGCTCGGATCAAACCGAGGTGCTGATTGACGATCGGCCGATACCATACGCGCGTGAATTGTGGCTGCCGCTCGTATGGTTTCTGCTGCCTCGGTGAGATCACGTGGCGAAGTCAGAGTCCCGGGATGATTTTCACCGTCTTGAGGTTGCGCTGAAGCAGCTCGAGGCGGAGTACAACATGTTCTTTGCGGGTCGCTCCAGGACCCCGCCATGGGAAACACGGAAGCGGGTCGAAACACTCGTCAAGCGCTACGACCGTGCGTTCATCCAGAATTACGGCGACAGGTTTCGCTTTCAGTCGCTCCGATCACGCTTCCAGGCGTTTGTCGACCTCTGGGATAGGGGGCTTCGGGCTCGCGATGAAGGGCGCCCGGGCCCGTTCGCTCATCACCGACCGGTGAGTCCGCCTGCGGAGCGGCAGCCAGGTGAGAAGGCCTCGACCAACCGGGTTGTTCGCGTCGAATCGTTTCACGATCCCGTTCAGGAATCGGAGAAGATCCGAACCCTTTACGCGTCACTCGTCGAAGCCTCCAGCGAGCTGGGACAGGGCACGATTCCGTACAAGAAATTCGCCGAGACTGTTCAGTCGGAAGTCAACAGGCTGCGATCGAGCGAGAAGTGTGACGTGGCGTTCCGGGTTTCTATAAAGGACGGCACGGTCAATCTCACGGCTCGTGCGGTAAAAGGGTCAAAATGACCGGCGGTGACGTTGATCGTGGTGAGAGGGACAGGTTGGACCGAAGAGCAGGTGCCGGGCACCCAAAGAGAGCGCCCGGCCTGCGCGGGGTGACTAGATCTTGGTAACGTTGCCGGCCTGCGGGCCCTTCGGACCGTCAACGATCTCGAACTCTACCGCCTGACCTTCCTCGAGCGAGCGGAAGCCATCGCCCTGAATCGCCGAGTAGTGAACGAAGACGTCGCTGCCTCCGTCGCGTTCGATGAATCCATAACCCTTGGCGTTGTTGAACCACTTGACCTTGCCTGTGATGCGCATCGTTCTTCTTCCTGCCTGCTTGCGACGCGGCCGTGTTTCCGCGTCATTGAACCAACCCCTGACGGTCCCACTAAACGACAACCGCCGGGGCAAAAAAAAGGCCGCGTCTGCGGCCCTTCCCTCTACGGCGCCAGGCCCGCCCGGCGTCGTGGGTGATAATACTGGACTTTTTCGATTATGCCAAGAGCCCTGTTGAGCGTTTCAGACAAGACTCGCATTGAAGAACTGGGGCGGGGCCTATCCGCGCGTGGCTTCGAGCTCGTGTCGACGGGAGGTACCGCCCGTGCATTGGCCAACGCGGGTCTGAGCGTCACCGCCGTGTCGGATCTCACTGGTTTTCCCGAGATGATGGACGGCCGCGTCAAAACCCTGCATCCCGCGCTCCACGCGGGCATTTTGGCCCGCCGCAACCGCCCCGATGACCTCGCGTCGCTCGAAGCCCAGGGCATCGGTTTGATCGACCTGGTGGTCGTCAACCTGTATCCCTTCGTAAAGGCCGCGTCGAACCGGGCGACGCCGTTCGATGACCTCATCGAGGAGATTGACATCGGAGGACCATCGCTCGTGCGCGCCGCAGCCAAGAATTTTCGCGGCGTGATGGTGGTCGTCGATCCCGCCGACTACTCCCGTCTGCTTGCAGCGATTGACCAGGGGCCAACCCTGGGATTTCGGTTTGAATTGATGCAAAAGGCCTTTGACCATACCGCCCGGTACGACACGGTGATTGCTGAAACCCTGGCCGGGGTCCAGCTCAACGCCGACCGATTCGAGCGTCAATCGACCGAGCTTGCGACGGTCCCCGGACCTCCAACGGTTCTTGGTGACCGGCTCGAGATGTCCTTGAGGAGGGTCCGGAACCTTCGGTACGGAGAGAACCCCCATCAGCACGCAGCGTGGTACCGACCAACGGAAGGCGGGTTTGGCCTGGGCCGTGCGTCGGTGCTTCAGGGGAAGGAGCTTTCTTACACCAATCTGCTCGACCTCGACGCCGCCGCGCGGATCGTGCTCGAATTCGACGAGCCGGCCGCCGCCGTCATCAAGCATACCAACCCGTGTGGTGCGGCCACAGGCCCGTCGATAGCCGAGGCCTACACGCGCGCGAGAGACGCCGACAGCGTGTCGGCGTTCGGAGGCATCGTCGCACTGAACAGGCCACTGGACGTCGCAACGGCGGAGGCCATCGTATCGACATTTATCGAGGCGGTGCTCGCGCCTGGCGTGGAGGAAGCCGCCCGGGCGATTCTCTCGCGAAAGAAGAACATGCGCGTGATCGACACCGACCTCGATCCGGAGCGCTTCTATGGCCTCGACGTTCGGTCGGTGTTGGGCGCGGTGCTCGTGCAGTTACCCGATCGCGTGGCCGAAGCACGTCAACGGTGGAGCGCCACCGCCGAAACCGACACACTCCGTGTCGCGACCAAGCGCACACCAACGGCCGACGAATGGGAAGCGCTGCGGTTCGCATGGCGAATCTGCGCGCACGTGAAGTCCAATACGGTGATCTTCACCAACGCGCAGAGGACGCTGGCCATTGGCGCAGGGCAAATGAGTCGAGTGGATGCTGTGAACGTCGCGGTGATGAAGGCGGCTGCCTCACAGTGCTCGCTCACAGGGTCTGTCGCGGCGTCGGACGCCTTCTTTCCGTTCAGGGATGGTCTTGATGCCGTTGCGGCGGCCGGGGCCAAAGCCGTCGTTCAGCCAGGCGGCTCCGTCCGAGATGCCGAGGTCATCGCAGCCGCGGATGATCACGACCTCGCGATGGTCTTCACGGGGCGGAGGCATTTCAGGCACTGAGAATCTGGGTGAGCAACTCGCCTGGAGTGACAGTTGCCGGTCCGAACTTTCCAATGACGACGCCGGCCGCATAGTTGGCGAGAAGCGACGCCTCAACCAGCGTCGCGCCAGCCGCCAGGGCGAGCGCCAGCGTCGCCACGACCGTGTCACCGGCACCGGTCACGTCGGCGATCTCGCGGGCCACTGCGGCGATGGCACCCTCAGCCTCTGCACTCGACAGCCAGATCCCGTGTTCGCTACGCGTCATCAGCACGTTCTCGCAACGTACCCGCCGTTTGAATTCCACGGCTGCCGCACGTGCATCGTCGTCGGACCTGATGAGACGGTGCGTCGCCATCTCGGCTTCGTGCTGGTTGGGGGTCACGACCGTTGCCCCGGCGTAGCGGTCGAGATGTGGGATCTTGGGGTCGACGAGCAGTGCCTTGCGCTCGGTCTTGAACGTGTTCAGTCTGTCCATCAGCCCGCGTGTCACGGCGCCCTTCAGATAGTCGGAGACCAGGAGCACGTCCGCGTCACGTGCCAAACGGTCCAAGCGGTTGATGAGATCGCGCTCGATCGGCCCGCCCACGTCCGTGTCGTCCTCGTAATCGATGCGCGCCACCTGCTGGTTCCGCCCTGTGACGATTCGTTGCTTCTCGACTGTGGGCCTGGTTGAATCGGTGACGAGGCCGTCGGTCGGAATGGAGGCGGCCTCGAGCAAGACGCGCAGGTCGGAGGCAGCCCGATCGTCACCAACAACGCCAACGAGCACGGCACGTCCCCCCAGAGCCCTGACGTTGCTGGCGACATTCGCCGCTCCTCCCGTGCGCGTATACTCGGAGCGAAATCGAACAACCGGCACGGGTGCCTCCGGCGACATGCGCTCCACATCGCCCACGATGAATCGGTCCAGCATGACGTCACCGACAATCAGCACGTGATGGTTCGCCAGGCGAGAGACGAGATCCCGTGCCCGCTGCGGGTCCAGGGCGGACAGGGTCATGCGGTGTCGCCGGTGTCTGTGCGTCCGGCTGCGGCTGGCAAGGTGATGATCAGCAGGAGCAGCATCAGGAACTCGGAATCGCCGAAGTTGTACTCGAAGAGTCCGGCTGCCAGCATCGACGTCATGGCGGCCAGCGCGGCGGCGCTCAAGGCGACTTCATGACCTGCCCGTAGCTTGCGTATCAAACCAAGTAGCACCGCGGCGACGAACCATAGCCAGGCGACGAGGGCCGGCAGGCCCCGTTCGGCGGCGATCTGCAAGGGAACGTTGTGCAGGTGTGGATTGATCTCCTGCACCGCACCCGAGTCTCGATACTCCTGATACAGGTGCTCGACCATGTTCGGCCCAACGCCTACGATCGGATGCGCACGTACCATTCGCTGGCCTTCGCGGAGCATGGCCAGCCGGTCTCGATTGGTGGCGTTCGTGAGGTCGAAGATTGAGATGTACCGGTCCGTGAGGCTCGTCGGTGCAACGGTGAAGCAGACGGCGATCGCGACTGGGAGCAGCGCGATCAGCCTGAAGTCCTTCAGGAAGAGCAATACCGCGGCGGCCGCACAGGTGCCGACCAAGGCGCTGCGTGTGAACGTTACGACCACCGCGACGGTGAGCGCCGGCATGACCAGCGCCGCCCAGACACGATCACGTTCGCCGAAGAGAATTCTGGCCAGCGCGATCGCGATGACTAACATCAGGAGGCCCGAGTAGGTCATCCAGTGTCCGAGGGTGCCTCGAACACGCATGCCAAGGTCGTTGTAGTCGAGGAGACTGTACTGAAAGATGCCGTACGCGGCGCTGGCGGCCGCGGCGGAGACGGCGATCGTCACCATCGTCGACGCCCTTGTGGTCGTGGCAAAACGGTACGCGACCGGCACGATGAGAAACAGCAGCAACTGCTTGGTATCCGCAAAGCTGACGCCCGGCTGAGGCGAAAACGCCGCGGAAACGAGGGTCAGCCCCCCCAGTACGGCGAGTGGCCAGAAGAACGTCGGCGCGGAAAATCGCTCGCCGCGGACGACGATCAACGCAATCCAACAGAAGGCCGACACAGCGAACAAGCTCTGCGCTGCCGCGATCGAGAAATGAACGGCTGCTGCCATCCCGAACAGCGCCAACGTTCCTGCCTGCTCCAGCCGGACCGCCGCCCGAGTGGCGGCCGGTGCGGTGCCGTCGGGCGTGGAGGTATCGGCCATGGGGGTCACGATATGTTATCTCCAGCCGCCAGCGAGCGCTCTGCAACCTTGATGACTTCGTCGGGCTGGATGGTCGTCAGGCAACGAAAGTCCCCGGGTTCGCAGACCCGTTGGTTGCAGGGCCGACATGAGAGGCCCTCCACCTGGACGGCACGGGCGGCCAACCCCGCCCGCCACGGCCCCGAGCGTTCAGGCAGGGTCGGGCCGTATAACCCGACTATTGGCACTCGGCTGGTCGCGGCTACGTGCATCGGTCCGCTGTCGCCTCCAATGTAGAGCCTGGCTCGTTCGACCACCGAGCGCAGCTCCGTGAGTGAAAAATCACCACACTCGATTACCCGGGCGCGCTCATGGTCGAGCAGTTCGGCTCGAGTCCGAGCGATGACGGTGGTCACCGCAGCCAATTCCGCCGGCCCGGCCGTGAGAAGGATTCGCCGGCGAGCGTCGACGCGGGTCAACCCTGCGGCAAGTGCGGCAAACGACTCGAGGGGCCACCGGCGGAACGGGTTGCCGGCGCTGACATGAATCACGATGAGGCAGTCGGTCTCTCCTACGCCGGCTGCCTGCAAGCGCTCGGCTACGGCCCTGTCGATATTCACGTTCACCGGCATCTCGACCGGGTGGGTTGACGGAAGCGCCGCGCCGACACCGAGGGGCGCCAGCAGATCCCATTGGTTTTCGACGGAATGACGACGCCGGAGGGCCCGCGGGCGCCCAACGCGCTGTGTGTACATCCAACTGCGTCCGATAACCTGGTAACCGATTCGCATCCGCGCCCCAGAAAGCCAGGTCAACGTCGATGCGCGAGGCCCACCGTGGAAGTCAATCGCGAGATCGAAGCGCTCCGACCGGAGGCGTCGAACCAAGCGCAACTCGCTGAGCCACCCGCTCGGCCGGGACGCGACGATGACTTCGTCGAGATGCGGATTCATCGCGACGACAGCGGCCGCGACGGGCTCGACGAGATACGTGAGGTGGGCTTCAGGAAAGAGCTCTCGTATACCGCGGATAGCCGGCGTCGTGAAGACGACGTCTCCAATCTGTCGCAACCGGACCAGCAGGATTCTCTCGATTGCCGGCAACTTCACTCATCTTCAATCGTAGCTTCGTCCAACAGCATCACCGGGATCTCGTCTTTGATAGGGTAAACTCGATGACAGGTGCCACACCTGAGCGCGGTTCCGTCTTTGACAAGCGTGACCGGTGTCTTACAGTGGGGGCACGCGAGGATCTCGAGCAGTTCAGGGTCGATAGCCATGCCGGGAATATATGACACCCGGAGGCGTTTGTGGAAGAATTTGAAGGTATGAGGCCAGCGGTACTTCTCGTCTCGATCATGCTTCCGCTGCTTGGCGGGTCAAAGCCAATCGAAGCGGGCCAGACCGCCACGGCAGCCACTCAGCCGGTCACGCAGTCACCCGATCGCGTCGCTGAAGCATACGAACAGTTTCTGCTCGCGCGTCGCCTCGAGGACGACAACGACGCCGATGGGGCCGTGGCGGCGTATCGACGCGCGATGACCCTGGACCCGGGCGCCGCTGACATTCCGGCCTCGCTGGCCGACCTGTACGTTCGCTTGGATCAGGTGGGCGACGCGATAGCCGCAGCCGAGCAGGCGCTGGCTGTTGAGCCGGGCAGTCAGGAAGCGCACCGGGTGCTTGGAACGATATATGCCTCGAGGGCGAGTGCACGGGGCCGCGGAGCCGGTGTGCCTCGGCGCCAGGATCTCGACCTTGCCATCCAGCATCTCGAACGGGCCGTCGCGAGGCCTCCTGGTGGGCCTCGAGCCGACGTGAATCTTCGAGCGATGCTTGCTCGCGTGTACTACGGCGCCGGCGAATACGACAAGGCCATTCCGCTGCTGGCTGAGGTTGTCAAGGAGGAGCCAGCGTGGCGTGATGGTGCATCGCTCCTGTCCGAAGCATACGCGGCGGCCGATCGTGGTGACGAAGCGATTGCGTGGTTGGAGGAGGCTGCACTCGGCAACCCCGATCTGTACTCGGCGTTGGCTGGCTTCTACGGCCGTGCCGGCCGCTGGCCTGACGCTGTCGACGCATATGACCGCGCGCTGGCCGCGTCTCCCCGTGCGGTCGATTTGCGGGTCCGCTACGCACGCGCGCTGCTCGCTGCGGGGGCCGCGAGCGACCTCAGTCGCGCGGGGGAGGTGTTGGGCGAGGCGGCCGCGCTGAGACCGGAAGACGAGCAGATTTTGTACCTGCTCTCACAGGCGCAGCGCCGGTCAGGCCAGATTGAATCGGCCGAGGCGACAGCGCGTCGGCTCATCGGGCTGAACGCGGACAACGCGCGCGCCTATGCATCCCTCGCCGAGGTCCTTGAAGCACGTGGCCGCTACGACGACGTCGTTGACGAACTGGAGCCGGCCGTCGCCCGGTTCCGTCGTCAGGACGACTCGGCCCTCGCGATGGCCATGCTTCTTCCCCATCTGGGGTTCGCCTATCAGCGAACCGGCGGCTCAGCGCGGGCCGTTGCGACGTTCGAAGAAGCGCTAGCGCTGAGTCCCGGCGACGTCTCTCTGACCGCGTACCTCGTCCAGGCACACGTCGCTGCCGGCGACCACACGCGGGCGCTGGAGCTGGCTCGGGAAGCGCGCACTGAACATCCCGATGACCTGGGCTTGGCGCGGCTGGAAGCCCGCGCGCTCAGCGCGGGCGGACGCGACGATGAAGCAATTGGGGTGCTCGACAGTCTGTTGCGGTCGCAGGGCGAAAACCCTGAGGCTCACGTGGCGCTTGCGAGGGCCTACGATGACGCCGGGCGAGGCGATCGCGCCGTCAGCGTGCTTCAGTCGGCAGTGGAGCAGTTTCCTTCACTCATCGGCCTCACCTTCGAGTTGGGCGCCGCGTTAGAGCGTCAGAGTCGGTACGTCGAGGCGGAAGAGGCCTTCAGGAGAGTGATCGCGTCAGATCCCGATCACACGCCCGCGCTGAACTACCTGGGATACATGTTTGCGGAGCGCGGTGAGCGGCTTCGCGAGTCGGTCGAGTTGATCAAGCGGGCACTCGCCATTGATCCGGACAACGGCTCCTATCTCGACAGTCTGGGCTGGGCCTACTTCAGGGATGGCCAGTTTGAGCTCGCCGAGGTGCACCTCCGGCGCGCGGCGGACCAGATGACCACGAACTCCGTCGTTCAGGACCATTTTGGAGACGTCCTGTTCGAGCTCGATCGGTTTGAAGACGCGATCGATGCCTGGAGCCGTGCGCTCAATGGCGACGGCGACGACATCGATTCAGATGAAGTCAAGCGAAAGATCCGCTCGGCACGCGAACGTCTTCAGAGACAATGATCCCAGCTCGTGGTTGGACCGAGCAGCCACGGGCTCCCCGCCCGTTCTTCGCCCAGTTCCTGCTCTCTGTCGTACCCTCTCTCTTGACCGTGGGGTGTGGCGCCACCCTCATGACCCTTCCCACGGGCCCCGGCGCACCTGCGCCAGACATTGTCTCCGTTGTCGAGGAGGCGACCGCCGCGTGCGCCGCGGTCTCGACCTACACGGCTGAGCTCACCGTCCGCGGAATGCTTGCACGTCAGCGGGTTCCACGCACCCGTCTACTGATCGGCCTGGCGGCGCCGGCGTCCGCGTACTTGGATGCGCTGGCGTCGTTTGGTGAATCGCTCTTCACGTACGCGGCGACTGACGATCAGGCCACCTTGCTCTTGCCGCGCGACGACAGGTTCCTGGTGGGCGGCGAACCCGAGGCCGTGCTGGAGGCCGTGACCGGTCTTCCACTGGGAGCCGCCGAACTGCGCACCACGATTACTGGATGCATGATGCCCACGGCTGACAGCGGGCGCCGCCTTGGCGACGACTGGCGTCGCGTTTCGCAAGGTTCGAACGAGTTCTACCTCCGACGGGATGCTCCCGACGATCCGTGGCGACTCGTGGCGGTGGTCCACGCCGGGGCTGGACCGGTGGCTTGGCGTGCTGAGTACCAAGAGTTCGACGGAGGGCTCCCGACCGAAGTTCGTCTGACAAGCCGCGACCCTGACCGGTTCGACCTGCGCTTGACGGTGGGTGCCATCGAGCTCGATCAGGCCATTGACGCGTCTGTGTTTCAAATCGATATCCCATCCTCGATGACCGCGATTAGCCTCGAAGAGCTTCGACGTTCGGGACCGCTCGGCTCGGTGTCTGACCCCGATGAGCGCTGATGCGAGGCGTGCCACGCGTGTGCGGGCATTCGCAAAGATCAATCAGAGTCTTCGTGTACTTGGTCTTCGTCCGGACGGCTATCACGATCTTCGCACGACGTTTCAGACCATAGCCCTTCACGACACCTTGACCTTCACCGAGGCGCCAGGGATGTTTGACATCCAGTGTCACGAGCCTGGATGTCCCGCGGATCGCACGAATCTCGTGTGGCGCGCAGCCGAGTTGATGTGGCGTGCGTCAGGGCGCCGAGGTCGACCGGTGGGGCTGAAGGTCAGCCTGGACAAACGGATCCCGATGCAGGCCGGGCTGGGCGGTGGGAGTAGCGACGCGGCCGCTGCCCTGCGCGCGCTGAACGCCATCTGGCGCGTCGAGGTAGCCGAGGCCGAGCTCCTTTCGCTCGCCGCGACGATCGGCGCCGACGTGCCATTCTTTCTCGTCGGGGGCAGGGTGTTGGGCCTCGAACGCGGCGACGTGCTCTTCCCGCTCGAGGAGCCGCCGGCCGCGTGGGTTGTCCTGGCGCTGCCGGACTTCGGTGTCAGCACGAAAGATGCTTACGGCTGGTTTGACCATTCGTCGGCGCAGAACCGACCGACGGCAGCCTCGCGAAGCGGAAGAACGGCGATTGGGGGTCGCCGCTCGCGGCGTACGGCGCTTCGACCGCGCGAGGAAGGCGTCAATGAGTTGCAGGGCGCTGTAGCAGCCCGCCACCCGGAGATCGACCGGCTCGTGCGTGGGCTTCAAGAGCAGGGGGCCCGTTGCGCGGCCATGTCGGGAAGCGGCTCGGCCGTATTCGGACTTTTTGAAGCTCGGGCTCTGGCTGAATCGGCGGCGGCTGCGGTCGCCAGCGCCGGCTATCGCGTCGTCGTCACGAAGACACTCAGCAGACGCCGTCATCGATCACTCGCGTGGCCCCGGAATTCGTAGGCTCCATGAGCCCAGAGGTCTTGATCGGGGCGGGTGACTTGATGCCGCGCTCGACTATCGGATAGACTTTCTGTTCGCACTACGTGGCATCGAGCACTCCTGCGGTCAGTACCCTCCACTCTCGGCGAGATCGGATCGAGTACGCGATGGGGCGTGGCCAAGCGGTAAGGCGCGGGACTTTGGATCCCGTATTCGAAGGTTCGAATCCTTCCGCCCCAGTCACCCATTAGAGGCTGTCGTAGTGTTGACGGAAGATGCGGTCATGGCGACTGGTTTCGGCGAGCTGAAGATTTTTTCTGGCAGCGCACACGTTGAGTTGACGCAGGAGATTGCCGCATGTCTTGGCTCTCCAGTCGGTCAGGCTCGATTGCGGCGGTTTCCTGATACGGAAGTCTCGTTTCAGATCGACGAGAACATCCGCGGCACCGACGTCTTCGTCGTCCAACCAACGTGTGCGCCGGTCGATCAGCACCTGATGGAGCTGATGATTATGACCGACGCGTTCCGCCGTTCGTCGGCGGCGCGAATTACCGCGGTGCTTCCGTATTATGGGTACGCGCGACAGGACCGCAAGGACAAGCCACGCGTGCCAATCTCTGCCAAGCTGGTGGCCAACGTGCTGAGCGCGGCGGGGACGAATCGCGTCTTGACCATGGATCTGCACAAGGCACAGATCCAGGGGTTTTTCGACATCCCCGTGGATCATCTGTTTGCCGCCCCTGTGATCATCGATTACCTCGCGCGGCTCGAGTCGCCAAAGCTGACACTGGTGGCTCCAGACGCCGGTGGAGCCGAGCGCGCTCGTGCCTACGCCAAGCGGCTCGACGCCGAGTTGGCCGTCATCGACAAGCGGCGCTCGGAAGATGGCTCGACCGAAGTGATGAACGTGATCGGAGACGTGGCGGGTCGCACCTGTATCATTCAAGACGACATCGTCGATACAGCTGGCACGATTACGAAGGCCGCGACCGCACTCAAGAAGAACGGCGCCGAGCGTGTGCTCGCGTGTGCCGTGCATGGCGTCCTGTCAGGATCGGCTGTCGAACGGATCAACGCCTCCCCGGTCGACAAGATGATTGTGACCAACACGATCCCGCAGTCCAGGACGAGCGCGGCTTCCAGCAAGATTGTCGTGCTGTCGGTTGCGCGTCTGCTGGGTCAGGCCATCCAGAACATTCACGAGGAGACCTCGGTGTCGAGCCTCTTCGTGTAAGGGCGACCGAGAATCAGAATGATGCGAAGTGGGGATGTGAGGTAGGACATGGAAGCCATACTCGAGGCGACAGTACGGGACACGTCTGGCAAGAACGACGCGCGACGCACCCGTCAGGGCGGGCGCGTCCCGGCTGTCGTCTACGGCGCCGTTTCGAAGGACACGACCGGGGACGCGACCTCGATTGCCGTCGATCCGAAAGAGTTGTTGCGCATTCTGCATTCGGAATCGGGCGCCAATACCCTGATTTCGCTGAAACTGGCCGGCGCCGCGGATACGCGAGTGCTTGTCAAGGCCTACCAACTCGATCCCGTCACTCATCATCTCCTGCACGCCGACTTCTATCGGGTCGCCATGGACCGTGCAATCCAAGTCACGATTCCGATCGTGCTCAAGGGCGAGCCCCATGGTGTGAAGCAGCAGGGCGGGCTCCTTGAGTTCGTACGTCGGGAGATTGAGGTCGAGTGCCTGCCCGGTGACATTCCAGAGCACCTCGAGCTGGACGTGTCGGAGCTGATGCTGCACCAGGGGATTCGTCTGCGGGAGGTCGCGACCAATCCCTCGTGGAGAGCAGTGACCGAGCTCGAGGCGATGCTGGTACACGTCACGCAGCCGAGGGTCGAGGAGGTCGAGGAGACACCAGCAGAGATTGAGCCGGCCGCGGCTGCGGCGGCCGAGCCAGAAGTTATCAAGAAGGGCAAGAAGGACGAGGAGGAGGACACGAAATAAAGCTTCTTGTTGGCCTCGGCAATCCGGGCCCGAAGTACCGCGGCACACGTCACAATATTGGCTTTGCCGTGGTCGACGAGTTGGCACGCCGCGCCGGAGTCGAGTTCGAGTCCTCTCCGGTAGATGCCGTGATGGCGCGGTGGCGGGTGCGCGACACGCTCATCGCAAAACCGCTGACTTTCATGAACGCGAGCGGCCAGGCCGTCGGCGCGCTGCTACGGTATTTCCGGGTTGAACCCACGGACCTGCTGGTCGTGGTTGATGACGTCCAGCTGCCGTTGGGACGACTGAGGGCCAGGGCGCGTGGGTCGGCAGGCGGGCATAATGGCCTCAGATCCGTGATCGCGCACCTGGGCCCTGACTTCGCCAGGCTGCGGCTGGGTGTGGGCCGCGGCGAAATGGACCGTGAGTTGGCCGACCATGTGTTGGCACGGTTCGAGGCGCACGAGACAGCCGGGGCTGAGCGGCTGACAGTTCAGGCGGCGGACGCGGCAGAGATGTTCATCACGTCGGGGATCGAGGCGGTGATGAACGCGTTCAATGGCGGCGATCAGGCAGTATCCGAGTAACACTCTTGCCACCGTTGGGTGGCCGCGCCGGCGAGGTTGAAGCCGCGTGTCCAGAAGGAGCGCTGAATGGCAGACCGACAGTACGAGCTCGTCTATATCCTTCCCCCAGAAACGACCGAGGAGCAGGCGGCTGAGCTCCACGACGAGATCGCTGGCGTCGTGTCGAAGATGAGCGGGCAGATCGAAAAAACTGACACGTGGGGGCGACGAAGGCTCGCATACGGAATCGGTCACTTCAAGGAGGGTTTCTACGTACTCGAAGTGATCGACGGGACGGGCGAACTCATGAAGGAGCTCGACCGGCGGCTGAAGGTGATGGATCAGGTGATCCGTCATCTGGTCGTGCGTGTGGACATGGAGAAGAGGGTCGTCGAACGGTCGCGGTCCCGCCGTCAGGCTGACTCTGCGCGGAGACGTGTCCGACGCGGGCTGCCGCCTGAGCGCCAGCCCGGCGAAAGCCGGGCGGCTGACGGAGAGGATGACGACCGCGACGACCACGACGACCGCGACGACCGCGACGACCGTCACGACCGTCACGACCGTCACGACCGTCACGACCGTCACGACCGTCACGACCGTCACGATGGAAGGAGGGCCTAGATGCCATTTGGAAAAGCACGATCTGGAGGGCGCGGCCGTGGCGACAAGGACAAGAAGGACAAGGCCGGCCAGCGCCGGCCGATGTTCCGTCGCCGCAAAGTCTGCAAGTTTTGCGCGGACAAGATCGACGACATCAACTATAAAGACGTCAAGCTGCTCGGGCCGTTCGTGCCCGAGCGCGGCAAGATTTTGCCGCGTCGCATTTCTGGTACGTGTGCCATGCATCAGCGCAAGCTGCAGACGGCGATCAAGCGCGCCCGCCAGCTGGCGCTCGTGCCGTATGTGACAGACTGATGTCGAAGGCTACCTTCACCCTTCACGCCCCAATTCACAGAGGCTATCGATGGAAGTGATCCTCCAAGAACACGTCGACAAACTGGGTAGTCGCGGCGAGGTCGTCACGGTCGCCGACGGCTACGCCAGGAACTACTTGTTGCCCCGAAAGCTTGCCTTGCTCGCGACCGAGGGAAACAAGAGGCAGGTCGAGCGAGCACGCGCCAAGTTCATGGCGAAAGAGACCGAAGAGCGGAAGGCCGCCGAGTCCCTCGCGGCACGAATGGCGGCGGTCGAGATCGTCATCGTCCGAAAGGTCGGCGAGACAGACGCCCTGTACGGGTCGGTGACGGTTGCAGATATTGCCGAAGAGCTAGCCGCCAAGGGCTTCGATATCGACCGTCGAAAGCTGCAGTTGGCCGACGCGATCAAGCAGGCAGGGGAGGTAGACGTCGTCGTGAAGCTCCATCGCGAGGTCTCGGCCACGGTCAAAGTACGCGTCGTCGCAGAGGGCGCCGATCAGGAATAGTGCCCCGCCCTGGCGGTCGTTTTTCTCTTTCGCCCATGCGCCCAGCGGCGTAAACTCGGCTTCTCCTCCGGGTGATTTCGTCCATGCCTGACGTCGCCGTTGCCGACCGTACCCTTCCGCACAATCTGGAGGCGGAACGCTCTGTACTGGGATCGATCCTGCTGAACAACGACGTCTTTCACCTCGCGGTGGAGGTCATCGATTCTGGTGACTTCTACCGCAATGCCCACCGACGCATCTTCGACAAGATGGTCGCGCTTTCAGAACGCGGAGATGCCATCGATTTGGTGACGCTGAAGGAAGAGCTCTCGCGTACGAATGAAATCGACGAAGTCGGTGGCCCCGCTTATATCGCCGCCCTCGTCGACGGCGTGCCCCGCTCGATCAACGTCGAGCACTACGCGCGAATTATCAAGGAAAAAGCGACTCTCAGGAATCTGATTTTCTCGGCGAACAAGATTCTCACGACGGCGTATGAGGCTGAGGAGGAGGCCGACGTCATCCTTGATCGGGCCGAGCATTCGATTTTCGCGATCGCTGACGACAAGATTCGCGATGGCTTCGTGTCGCTGCGCGACCTCGCAAAGATGAGTCTGGATACCATTGAAAAGCTTCATGCCAGGCGGGAGCTGGTCACAGGGGTTCCCACAGGCTTCACCGACCTCGACGAGATCACGTCGGGACTACAGGCGTCGGACTTGATTATCGTCGCGGCCCGCCCTGCGATGGGAAAGACGAGTCTGGTGCTGAATATGGCCCAGCATGTTGGCACAAAGACCGACATGACCGTCGGTCTGTTCAGCCTCGAGATGTCGAAGGAACAGCTCTTCCTGCGCATGCTCACGGCAGAGGCTCGAATCGATGCCCATCGGCTGCGAGGCGGATTCCTGGGCGAGCGCGACTGGGGACGATTGTCGGAGGCCATCGGCACGCTGAGCGAGGCCAAGATTTTCATCGACGATACACCCTCCATCGGCATTCTCGAGATGCGGGCCAAGTGCCGGCGGCTTGCCGCGGAACACGGTCTCCATCTGGTGGTCGTGGACTACATCCAGCTGATGCAGGGACGCGGCCGCTTCGAGAACCGAACGCTGGAGCTGGCTTCGATTTCACGGTCGTTGAAGGCACTGGCCAAGGAACTCAGTGTCCCTGTCGTCGTGCTTTCGCAACTCAGCCGGGCGCCGGAGTCGCGGTCCGATCACAGACCGCAACTGTCTGACCTTCGAGAGTCTGGCGCGCTCGAGCAGGACGCTGACGTGGTCGTCTTTATCTACCGAGAGGACCAGTACGGGGATAAGAACGCTCCATCGGCCGACACCCAAGGAGTGGCCGAGCTCATCATCGGCAAGCAGCGAAACGGTCCTACGGGTGTCGTGAAGCTGGCGTTCCTCCGCGAATACACGCGGTTCGAGAACCTCGCGCCTGGCGCATGATACGTCCTACTCTCGCGCGCATTGACCTGCCTGCGCTCCAGTCGAATTACCGGGCCATTGTCGAATCGCTGCAGCGAGATCGTCGCACACCAGACGCGGAGGGACCAGGCGTTATCGCGGTGGTCAAAGCCAACGCGTACGGCCACGGTGCGGCCCAGATAGCCCTCGCGCTGGAGGCAGCCGGCGCGGATCTCGTGGCCTGCGCCGATATCGAAGAAGGCGCCGCGCTTCGAGCGGCCGGCGTCCGAGCCGAGATTCTCGTCTTCGGTGCTCTGAGCGTCAGCGACCTCGAGGGCGTCTTCGACTGTCATCTCACCCCTACCATCTCGACCCCGTTCGCCGCGCGCGCGATGCAGGCGGCAGCCGCCCGCTACCGGCGACAGGTCCGCTACCACCTCAAAATCGATACAGGCATGAACCGTCTCGGGTTCCGATTCGACAATCTGCGCCGTACGCTCCCTGAGTTGTTGGCCAGTCCGAATCTCGAGCTGGACGCTGTGTACACGCACTTTGGCACCGCGGACGACCCGTCGTCGCAGCTCTTCGGCCAGCAGCGCGAGGCGTTCGACAGAGCGCTGATCGATGTGGACGCGCTTGGCGGCCGGCCCCGGTATCGTCACGCGGCCAACAGCGCCGCGTTGTTGCGTGATTCTCGTGTGTGGTTCGATCGCGTGCGGCCAGGGTTGCTCCTGTACGGCATCGTGCCGCCGCCGCTCGCATCGACGCTGCCGCTGACCCCCGTCATGTCGCTGAGCAGCCGAATCGTGGCCGTGAAGGGAATGCGCCCCGGCGAAATGGCCGGGTACGGCGCTCAGTTCTCGCCGGACGCCCCAGCGACGATCGCGATCGTTCCAGCGGGCTACGCTGATGGCCTGGACCTCAGACTGGCCGGGCGCGGCTCGGTACTAATCAGAGGTCGCCGCGCGCCCATCGTCGGTTCCGTCTGTATGGACATGCTGACGGCTGACGTGACGGGCCTCGATGTCTCGCCAGGCGACGAGGTCATCCTGGTCGGCACGCAAGGCGGCGAG
>Ga0326597_10002005_pt1 | contig 31142 bp, 28 predicted proteins | sample RVTome_12_FD_203789 | JGI IMG/M metagenome (GOLD analysis project Ga0326597, IMG submission 203789) | Soil microbial communities from uranium-contaminated site in the Upper Colorado River Basin, Wyoming, United States - RVT100D185 | ecosystem: Environmental > Terrestrial > Soil > Contaminated >...
GTAGATCGGCCAGGCTTCGATCATCACGGCAACGCCGATGAAGCCGACGCTGATGATCATCGACACCGCGCCGCCCAAGCTGGTCGGTATTTCCGCGGCGTTTTCATAATCAAAATTGGGATAGAGCGCGCCGAGGCCGACGCCGATAGCGGTGATGCCAAAGGTCATGAAGAAAACTGAGATCAGCGATAGGGTCATCATCCACCCTGGCACCTGAAGCAAAAGGTTGCTGAGAAAGATCAACAATTCGCCCAAGCAAAGGAGCGGAATGAAATTCAGCCAAAACTTGCTCCACAGCAGCGAGCGCAGGGCGATCGGCGCAGTCTGGAGCAGCCAAAACGCCTTGCCTTCCAGGCTCACCGCGGGAAACGCGAAACGCATGGCGATGGCGCTCAGGACGAATCCGGCGAGAGCGAGATTGGCGAAGGAGACGATGGTGCGAATCGTCCCGGCGGGCATGGGCGAACGATCGAGGGGCAGCACTTTGAAGTTATAAAGATAGACGACGATCAGCGCGAGTATAAGAAACAGCTGCGACCATTGGGTGGTATCGCGCAAAAAAGTCTTGATGTCCTTGAGCATGAGCGCGCGGGTGATTGCCGGGAACGGCCGCGTTAGCCATTCCAGCGTGGCATCGAGCCAAGCGAGCTTGCGCCGGCCTTGCCTCGACTCCTGGGCTTTCGACCAGCCGTCGAGATAGAGCGCGCCGCAAACCCAGTTGGCGGCGACTGGCAGAAACAGCGCATAGCTTGCCAGCAGAGCGAAGAAGAATCCCTGTTCGGTGTCACGCTTGAACAAATTGCCAGCGAGTATTTGCGCCGACCAACTGCTCGGCAGGTAGGGCGAAGAGGGAGTTTCCATGGCGCTTAGAAACTGCATAAAATTGCCGAATGACTCTGGCTGCACCAGCCGCTCCGGCTGGGCGAAGCGAAACAAGAAATAGATCACGATGAACGCGAACAGGCCGATGAAAAAGAGCATGTCGCGGATGCGCCGCGCCGGCAGGCAATAGACCAGTATGTGCGTGATAAGAATGCCAATCGCCGCGGGGATGACCAGAAACAGCGGCAGGATCGCGGCGATCCAAAGATAGAGTGTGATGCCGCCGCCAAACACCGAGCCGTAGGCGGCAAAGATCGGCAGGCTAAAGAACAGGACCATCCACGATGAGTTGATCGTGGTGGCGATCAGCCGGGCGTAAAAAAACGCGCTTGGGGAGACCGGCGTCGACTGCACCAAGTCGAGGTCGCGGGCGAGAAAAAAAGTTGACAAGGCCGCCACCAAGTTGCTGAACAGCAGCATGGAGAGAAAAGTCAGCAGGATGATCAGCAAGAGCTGGAATGCCAAGGCGGGGCCGAGTTCGAAGACGGCCTCGAAGTAACGCAGCACGCGCCGGATCAGCAAGAAAGTTCCGAACCAAAAGGACGAGGCCAGACCGGCGAGCAGGCAACGGCGGCGCCACGAAGCTTGGCCGCGCCGGAACTCGTTCTTCCAGGTGAGCCAGATGGGCGAAAGCAATAGGGCAACGGCTGTCATGGCGTGGATTCGACCCGTTCGCCGTCGCGCTCGGCGTCACGGGTAAGTTCAAGAAAGACGCTTTCCAAGTTGCCGGTGCTGCCGCTCGCATGGCGGTGCATTTCCGCCACCGCGCCGCAGGCGATTAGACGGCCTTTCTGAATGATGCCGATGCGGTGGCAAATCTCCTCGGCGACGCTGATGCTGTGGGTCGAGAGAAACACCGTGGTGCCGTCGGCGGCCAGGGCGCGGAATAGATCTTTAAGCGTGCGCGCGCCTTTGGGGTCCATGCCGACCATCGGCTCGTCGATGACCAGTATGCGCGGCTCATGGATCAGCGCGGCGCAGACCACCAGGCGTTGCTTCATGCCATGAGAATAGCTCTCGACCAGCTCATCCTTCCAAGGGGTTAATTCCAAGCGCTCCAACATCGCACCGATACGTCGCTCAAGCCGCGGCATCTCCATGCGGTGTAAGCTGCCGACGAAGGTCAGAAACTCATTGCCGCTCAACTTCTCGTAGATAAACGGCCGGTCGGGAATGAAGCCGGTAATCGCTTTGGCTTTCACCGGTTCCTTGATGACGTCGTGGGCACCGAGCAAAACTTGCCCAGAGGTGGGCTTGAGGATGCCCATCATGGTGCGAATCGTGGTGGTTTTACCGGCGCCGTTGGGACCGAGGAAGCCAAAGATTTCACCGGCGCGAACTTCCAGGTTCAAGTTATCCACCGCGGCGAGTTTGCCGTAGTGCTTACTCAGGTTGATAAGCTGAATCATCGGCTGCGCCATTTCGAGTTTCGGGTTTCGAGTCTCGGGTTTGGCTGGGCAGCGGCGGCGACCGAGATCCTCAACTTGAAACTACCAACTCGAAACCAGAAACTCATTTACGATCCCTCCACGACTGCTATTTTTAGATTGCCGATCAGTTGCAGAATATCGATCTGCCGGTCGATTTCGCCTTCGAGAAATTTGACATGAGTCACGTCGGCGGGGAATTGGTTGAGCACCGAGTCGAGTGAGATCCATTCGCCGAGCCAGATTTCGGACCAGGCATGATAGTAGAATGCGCCGCGCAGATAGACCACGCCAACAACGGTTTTCGCGGGAATGCCGGCGGCGCGGGCCAAGGCGTTGAACAGCACGGTGTGCTCGTTGCAGTCGCCTTTCTTGCTCGCCAGCACTTGCAGCGCATTGGGGATGCTCACGGTCGGCTCTTTGGCGATCTCTCTGAAAACCCAGTCTTTGAGCTTCACCGCGGCTCGCCGCGCGTCGGTTTCGCCCTGCAAAATTTTCTTGGCAAGCGCTTTGACGCTTGGATGATCCGATTGCAGAAACGGCGTCGGCTGTTGGTAGGCTGCCCAGCGCGCATCCCTGATCGGCAGCTTGTGGGTGCCGGGCCGAGGCGGGCTCTCGAGTCGAATCGTCAAGTGGTCGCGACGCCAACGCTGTCGCCCGCCATCGAGGGCAAATCGACTCAAGTCGGCGCCGCTGAGTTTGAGCGTGAGCGCGGGCCGCGACTGCGGCTCGGCGATGGGTTGAGCGACGGCAATGGCGGTCTCGGCCACGATGTCAAGGGCGATCGCCTGAGCCGGCAGGCTTTTCGCCTCCGTCGCGCTCTGGCGCAGCAGCGACATGCCGGCGGCGGACTCTTCCTTCAGCGTCCGGCCCTGGCCATCGACCCAGGAGAGCACCGAGATGCCGCGAAAGTTCTGCCGCAGCTTGATCGCCGGTTCGAGCCGGCCGCCGATGCGGATGTGCTCTCGACCTTCGATCGTTACGCTGGTCACCTGCTCGGCCAAGGTCGATGGATCGAATGTGGAGAAGAAAAACTTCTTGCCGGTTTCAAGCTGCTGGGTGACAACGTAGGGCTTGAGCGCGGCGAGCAGATAAGGCGCCTGGGTGAGCTTTACTTCTTGCGTCGATTTGTGCCCGGCGGAGTCGATTTCCAGCGTCAGTCGATTATCGCTGACCGCGCCGCGGGCGCTGAAGCGGATTTCTTTAGACTCGAGTTCGAAGTTGAAACGCTGGAGAATCCAATCCTCATTGGCGACCATTTCCAAACGGGTCGAGGCGGGCTGAACGGTGCCGAGTAAATTCAAATTCAAAACCGAGCGATCGCGCAGCTCAAAGCCTTTTGCCACCGGCGTGATGCTTTGGGTCGCGTAGCCAATCTTTTCGCCGCGATAAAAGATCCCCCACCATTCTTCGCTATGGGCGGTGATTTTCTCGCTGCCGCTGAGCGTCAAGAGCGGCGGCGGCGCGGCGATCTGGCGCTTGATGAGGAGAAAATTCATCACGCACCAAAAAAGCACGACCGAAATTCCAAGGGTTCGCTTAACAAGCATGGGGTAGAACGGATATGGTAAGGCCTTCGAGTCATTGAATCAATGTCGATGTCGAATCAAACAAGTGCGGCGGGCCAGTGCGCCATTAAATTTGCCGCTGACCGGATGCTTGGCCGGCTGGTCAAATGGCTGCGCGTTCTCGGTTGCGATGTGATCTATGGCCCGCACTTGACCGGTTACGGCTTGATCCGCGCCGCGCGGGCCGAGGAGCGTTTGATTCTCACTCGTGACCGGCGACTCAAACAGAAGCAGCCACCGGCGTTTATTTTCCTCGAAAGCGACCGCTACGATGATCAGCTGCGGCAGTTGATCCGAGAATGCGGCCTAAAATGGGGTGAGCAGCTATTTTCGCGTTGTCTGTTGTGCAACTCCGTACTGCAAGCGCGCGCCAAGGAAACCGTGGAAAAACTCGTGCCGCCCTACGTTTACGCCAGCCAAGATCGCTTCTCTTGGTGTCCGGCGTGCCGGCGCGTCTATTGGCCGGCAACGCACCAGCAAAAAATGCTTGAAGCGTTGGAGAACATTTCCGCGCCGTGACCTAGATTCTAACGGCTGGATTGTTTGACTGCCCATTAACCCCGCCTCTTGAGGCGGGCACAACTAAATGGGGTTACCAAAGGGGGCTAGCATCCCCTTTGGTCGCGAGCGGGGTCCAAACCCCGTTCGCGATTTTAAATTGATTAAAAAACTTTATGAAAACTCCTCGCGCCAAGACGCCAAGCACGCGCAGGAAGATTTTTAATTCTCCGAACCTTAGCGCCCTTTGCGCCTTTGCGGGATATGCAGATTTTCCGATCTCCCAGGCACCTTAGAATTTCAAATGGCTCTGGCTAGAATTTGATCGGATCGTATGCTAAAAAAAGTGGCTGTTCTTTTGCTTCCCCGGTAGCTCAGTTGGTAGAGCAGGTGACTGTTAATCACCGGGTCGGGGGTTCGAGTCCCTCCCGGGGAGCCAGTTATCTAAATGGGCCGTATTTCTTGGAGAGGCGGCTTTTTCCTTTAATGCCGCGCGCGCGCCATTGTCTGTCCTGTTGTGTCTGGCACATTGATTACCGAATCGTGCATGTATGCACTGCGGGATCGGAGCGAACGTTACGGGGCGGAAAATGCGCTCGAAAAAAAAGCTCTAAGCTCGGAAAACACCATTACATGGGATCCATTGGCTGAGATTACCGAGATATCGCATGGTCCGACCCGTGCCGCTTAAGCTTGGTATCTTCGGGCAACGGCTCTTAGCAATTCAGGAGACTGCTTTCTGCTCCACTATCAATTCTATGTTAACCCCGCCTCTTGAGGCGGGCACAAAATTATGGGGTTTCCAAAGGGGGCGAGCATCCCTTTGCGATAATTAGATAGCGGCGGGGTTAAATCCCCGCCCGCGAAGTGGCTTCGTTTAATTTGACAAGGGCGCACACTTTTAGCGACGGCATCGTTGGCATCTGGCCGGCGCTTGATTTTTACCAGCTTTGAATGTTAAGAAATTTCCCCATGAATTTAATTGACCTGACAATTGCCCAACTCAAACGGGCGGCCGCGATCAAAGAACAAATTGAGGAGCTGAACAAAGAGCTGCGCAGTATCCTCAGCGGGCCAGCCCAATCTGTCGGTGCGCCAGCGAAAAAACCGACTATGAGCGCTGCTGTGAAAAAGAAGATTGCCGTTGCTCAAAAAGCAAGATGGGCGAAGCTTCGAGGTGCTAAACCAGCAACGCTTTCAGCCAAACCTGCGGCGACGGTAAAGAAGAAGGCATTTAGCTCGGCAACCAGAGCGAAGCTGTCGGCTAAATTAAAGGCCTACTGGGCGGCGAAGAACGCCGGCAAGAAGTAATCCATCCCGGGCAATTTCCGATTCCGCTAAGCCGCCAAGTGTCGTTTCGTGCGCATCTCTAAATCGACCATCCCTATGTGTGCTAAGCGGGCCTTCGCCAAGTAAATCTTGAACCAAGCGCTGCCGCCAATTGGCCAATGCCTTAGCCAACGCTGTTGGTCGATCAATGGCCTTGGTACGAGGTCTGTGATCGCTCTTTTCATCCTGTAAAAGCCGGGATTTGAATATCAACGAAGCGAACGCTGAGATTCGCTAGGTGAGTCGTCAGAAGCGCGCACGATATCTACGATTTTGACCACGGATTCGTTGAATTTCTGCCGTGGTTACGTTAAGTTGCCGACGTTGTTGAAAAGTATTTGCAGGTCTGGCGTGGACCTAAGCAGAAGCGGCCACAAAGGGGAGCCAGCGTTTTTTGCTCCGCTTCGAGCCATCCAACAATATTGCCGGCCGAAGCGGAGTCCGTCTAGTCATAGATTACACGAATTACAAGTTCTAGCGCAGCAGGAGGTCATGCCGTGGCATCAACCAAACAATTCGTCGGCAATCCGACACCGAGAATCGAAGGCGAGCTCAAGGTCAGCGGCCAAGCGAAGTATGCGGTCGATGTCACCTTGCCGGGCATGCTCTGGGGCAAGCTGCTACGTAGCCCGATCGCCTCGGGAAAAATCAAACGCATCGACACCAGCAAGGCTGAGCAGCTCAAGGGTGTGCGCACCATCGTCGCGGGACAGGATTGTTCCGGCCTGAGAATCGGCCGCCGGCTCTATGACATGCCCATCCTCGCCGACGGCGAGGTGCGGTTCATCGGCGAAAAAGTTGCGGCGGTGGCGGCGGACAGCGAAGACATCGCCGAAGAGGCGTTGAATCTAATCGAAGTCGAGTACGAAGAAACCGAGCCGCTGCTCGATCCGGTTGAAGCGCTCAAGCCGGGCGCTAAACTGCTTCATCCCGATGTGGTGAATTACAAAGGGTTGCCCAAACCGCTGCAAGAACCGACCAACGATTTCGTCTACGTGACCTGGGGCAAGGGCGACGTCGAGGCCGGCTTCCGCCAGGCGGACGTGATCGTCGAAAACACCTTTACCACGCCGGTGGTGCATCAGAGTTATATCGAGCCCCATTCCTGCGTCGTCAGCGCGGCGGCCGACGGCTCGGCGGAGTTCTGGTCGTGCAGCAAGGTGCCCTATGGCGTGCGCGAGCAAGTCGCCAACGCGCTCAAGCTGGCCCCAGAAAAACTGAACTTCAACCCGGTCTATATCGGCGGTGACTTCGGCGGCAAGGGCGATTTCATGGACCTCGCCGTGGTTTATCTTTTGTCCAAGAAAGCCGGCCGGCCGGTAAAATTGGTGATGGACTACGAAGAGGAATTCGTCGCGGGCAATCCACGCCATGCGTCGATCATCCAGGTCAAAACCGGCGTGAAAAAAGACGGCACGCTGGTGGCGCACCGGATGAGCTTTATCTTCGACAGCGGCGCCTACGGGGCATTCAAGCCCAACGCCTTTCTCAACGGACCGCACCTGTCCGCCGGACCGTATAAGATCCCCCACGTATTTATCGAAGAACATATGGTTTACACCAACAAAATTCCCTGCGGTCATATGCGCTCGCCCGGCGACCCCCAGGGATTCTTCGCCAACGAGAGCCAGTTGGACATGATCGCCAAAAAGCTTGCCATGGACCCGATCAAGCTGCGCCAGAAAAACTTCATGCACGATGGCGATATCGATCCGACCGGCGAGGAATACAGCTATATTAAAACCGATGAGACGCTCAAGAAAGCGCTGGAAGATTCGGGTTATCAGAGGCCCAAACCGAAGAACGTCGGACGCGGTGTCGCGCTGGTGCAGTGGACGCCGGCCGGCGGTATCGGCACAGTGGCAATCTCGCTGGATGAAAAAGGCGTGGCGATGATTTCCTCCGCCATGGCGGATCAAGGGGCGGGCACTTATACGATCTTAAGCGAGATCGTCGCGGAAGAACTCAAGATCCCATTGAGTCAAATCAAGGTTCAACAGTTGGATACCCAGCAAGGAACCAAGGACACGGGCGTCGGCGGCAGCCGTGCGACGCGGGTCTATGGCAACGCCGGGTACGGCGCAGCGGTCAAGGCCGTCGAAGCGATCAAGCAGGCGGCGGCCGAACAGATGGGCACTTCAGCCGATCAGATCGTCTTGGCCAAGGGGGCGGCGTTGCATCCGCGTATGGAACGGCGACTGACCTATGGCGAGCTTGTCAAGGCTAAAGGGTCGCCCATCGCAGTGGAGGCGACATTTAACGATAACTCCAAAATTCACGCCGCATCGATGTGCGTCCAGGTGGCGGAAGTGGAAGTCGACCCGGCCACTGGACAGGTCGAACTCAAGAAATTCACATCGACGCACAACACCGGGACCGTGCTCAATCCACTGATGCACCAGGGCCAGATCGAAGGCGCAAGCATGACCGGTATCGGCTATTCGCTGATGGAAGAAGTGATCATCAACGACGGTAAAGTCGCGACCACCCACTTCGGCGAGTACAAGATCCCGACCATCAAGGATGTTCCGGTATTCAAAGGTTCGGTTTCCGAGGCGCCGCACGGAGCCGGTCCTTATGACAGCATGCCGATCGGCGAGACCGGCAATATTCCGACGGCAGCGGCCATCGCCAACGCGGTTGAAGATGCTTGTGGCGTGCGCATCAAAAGCCTGCCGATCACAGCGGAGAAGATTTACCAAGCGCTGCACGGCGGCAAATAAAGAAAATTATGACTCACCACGAAGGCACGAAGGACACGAAGGTTTTGGTAGGGTGCGCTACGCGCACCGGTTAATCTCGGAATATCTCCCGCAAAGGCGTTAAGGCGCAAAGGTTTTAAGAGAAAAACTCTTTTCCGAACTTGGCGACTTTGCGCCTTATCGGGAGGAATTTCCGAGTCCGAGATGTTTTCTAGGTTGGCAAAATCATGGCAAAGCTGACAGTTGGGGATCAGTTTCCCGTAGCGACGCTCAAAGACATCGACGGAGTCACGGTCGAATTACCGGCGGTTTTTAAAAACGCGCCGGGGACGGTGATTTTCTTCTATCGCGGCCGCTGGTGACCCTGGTGCCGGGCCCAGGTGACGGCCTTTGTCTACGAATGGGAGCGATATCTCGAAGGAAAGATTCAAATCCTCGGCGTCAGTGTTGAGCCGCCTGAAGAAGGCAAGAAATTTCTTGAACGAGTGACGCGCGACTGCCAGGAAGATCGCCCACATATTCCCTTGGACCCATACCCCGTGCGCCTTCTTAGCGATCCTGATGCGATCTTGATCCGTGCCTGTGGCACGGCGAACGAAGGCCATTGGGTCGGCACCATCGCCGCGCCGGTGACGTATGTCGTCGATCCTGCCGGCAAAGTAAAATGGGCCTACGTCAGCGACAGCGCCTCCGACCGGCCGAGTCCAGTGGCGCTGGCCAAGGCCGCCGTGGCTGTGGCGTCAGGCAAAGCGCCGCCTGAGAGCTATCCGGGAAAGATGTAAATAGCCTAAAGGCTTGACTCGGGGCCTCTGAAATTGACCTCCTGATCCCCGTTCCGGGCGGCGTGCACGCCTTGTTCTCACACCGTGGTTTCAAGTAAGATCGTTCAAAAGGAATGATCGTAAGCGAACCCCGGTGGACCTTACTCCCATATGCCGACTATTAGCCTGTTTTATGGCATCGTGATTCAGATGTTTTGGCGCGATCATGCGCCGCCGCATTTCCATGCTTTGTACGCCGAACATGAAGCACTTATCGACCTGCGAGATTTTCGCGTCATCCGCGGATCTTTGCCGCGCCGTGCCATGGCGTTAGTATTGGAATGGGCCGCGGGTCATCGCGACGAACTTATGGAGGACTGGAACCTATGCAGCCGAATGCAAACGCCGAAAGCGATCGAACCCCTGACATAATCCCGCAGTTGCGGCATACCGTTCCTTGGCGCGTGACCTCGGTGAGCGCACTGTCGGACGCTCGGCTGGGTGTGACTTTCGTTGACGGCACCGCCGGAGAAGTGCATTTGCAATCTTTTTTGAATAGCCCGAATGTCGACGGCACTGTCTTCGAACCGCTACGCGACCCAGGGACATTCGCTCAGGCCCAAGTCGTAGTGGGAGCGGTCCAGTGGCCGAACGGTGCCGACCTTGCGCCGGACGCGATGTATGACGCTATCCGGGCGAGCGGTGTATGGGTTGTGGATTGACCCCCCGAGACCAAACCGCCAAAGAACGCAAATCTCACAGTAAAGTTTCAAGAACCGTTGTCGATCCCGCCGGCAAAGTTCAATGGGCCTATTCACCCCCTGAGATTTGCCCTGTTCAGTCCTCGCCTAATAGCGTAATATCTTGGGGAAATTGCATTGTTCTCAGTAATGCATGGATCTGACCCCCTACCACGCCAAGTACTACGCGTACGAGTTAACCAAGCGCTGCTCATCGGACAGTATTGAAAAGCTCGCGGGCGCGCTCCTCGATCGCCTCACCCACCATGTCCACATCCTCGAGATGAACGGCGAGAGCTTCCGGCTCGCTACCAGCAAAAAAGCCCAACGCCATGGTCACCCGATCAACGCAAATGCAAAACTACCAACCCAAGGAGACGCCAACACCAAAATCTAAATCGACGTGCCAGCTCAACAATTAACCAAGCGCTTCGTGGCCCTTTTCTCTTAACCTGACTGGTACACTATTGCGCCGCTATCTGGCACATTTTCTCTCCGCCATTGACAGCCGTCGAGGAAGGCCTCTCCAGTCTACAAACGGATTCGTCAGATTCTTGAATCGGCGCGGGCCGGCGTTGCGCGCTCGGTCAATACGACTCAGGTTCTGGCTTACTGGCTCATTGGGCGTGAAATCGTTGAGGAGCAGCAACGAGGGCAGAGGCGAGCGGATTACGGCGCTCGGCTTCTAATCGAATTATCTTCGCGTTTACAGGCCGACTTTGGAAAGGGATTCTCAGTCAATAACCTGGAGCATTTTCGCGATTTCTATTTGACCTATCCCCGCTTGATTACGCCGGTAAAATCCCACGCACCGCGTGTTAATTTGGTGAAGAACTCGGAAATAGGCGTCTCTGAGATTTTCCACGCACTGCGTGGAAAATCTGCCCAAATAGAATTTTGGAAACCAGGCAAACTCCATCCTAACCTGTCGTGGACGCACTATCGCACACTGCTGCGAGTCGACAGAGCCGAGCCACGTGCCTTTTACGAAATTGAAGATCTCAAGAACAACTGGTCGGCGCGGGAGCTGGAGCGGCAGAAAAATAGCCTCTTGTACGAGCGCCTGGCTCTGAGCAAAGACAAAAAAGGGCTGATGAAGCTGGCTACGAAAGGCCACAATGTCCAAAAGCCTGTGGACATTTTCAAAGACCCGGTCGTCATTGAGTTCCTCGGTCTGCCGGAATCTCCGAAACTCGTCGAGACCGATCTCGAACAAGCCCTCATCAACAACCTGCAATTGTTCTTGTTGGAGTTGGGCAAAGGATTCGCGTTTGTCGCGCGGCAGGAGCGGCTGACGCTGGAAGGCGACCACTTCTACATTGATTTGGTTTTCTACCACACCGTTCTCAAGTGCTACGTCATCATCGACCTCAAGACAGGGAAATTAACACACCAGGACCTCGGTCAACTTCAGCTTTACGTAAACTACTATGACCGTGAACGGTGGACCGAAGGAGACAATCCGACGCTGGGACTGATTCTCTGCGCGGACAAGAATGACGCTGTAGTGAAATACACGCTTGGGCCAGATCAGGAAAAGAAAATCTTCGCTAGCCGCTACAAACTGCATTTGCCGACTGAGGCAGAGCTAAAGACGGAGATTCGCCGGGAACTGAGAGAGTTGCGCCATGGAGACGGCCAAGCATGAATCACCACGTCAACGCCATCTCCGGTCGTCTGAGCCTGCGTCCACCACAGCGGCATTCGATCGAAATCCTCGACCGCGTCACCGAGATCGTGCCGCCCAAGAAGGGCGCCGATGTAGCAGCGGCTTTGGAAGCGATACGTAGTGAATATTCGACGGTGACAGACTTCGAGCGCGAGTTTCCATCGCTTTGCTTCGCTCTCGCGACTGGCGTCGGCAAGACGCGGTTGATGGGCGCGTTCATCAGCTATCTGCATCTTGCCCACGGCATCAATAACTTTTTTGTCCTGGCGCCGAACCTGACGATCTACAACAAGTTAATCGCCGACTTTACGCCAGGGACGCCGAAATATGTTTTCAAGGGGATCGCGGAATTCGCGACGGATGCCCCAGAGATCATCACCGGCGACAACTACGAGTCGCGGGCGCGCACGCTTTTCGACGAGCTGATTCGCTGCAAGGTGAACATCTTCAATATTTCCAAGATCAATTCTGAAGTGCGCGGCGGTAAATCGCCGCGTATCAAGCGGCTCTCTGAATACATCGGTGAAAGCTACTTTGACTACTTGGCCGGGCTGCCGGACCTCGTACTTCTCATGGACGAGTCGCATCGCTATCGGGCGTCCGCCGGTGTGCGGGCGATCAACGAGTTGAAGCCATTGCTGGCTTGGAGCTGACCGCGACGCCGTTCATAGAAACAAGTAAGGGCTCCGTCGCTTTCAAGAACGTCGTGCTCGACTATCCGCTCGGCGGAGCGATGGCCGACGGCTTCGTCAAGGAGCCCGCGGTCGTCACGCGTAAGGACTTCAACCCTGCCGGAATGTCGCCGGAAGAGATCGAGCGCTTAAAGCTCGAAGCCGGCGTGCGCGTGCACGAGCAGACCAAGGTACTGCTGGAGACCTACGCCCGTGAGAGCGACGAGGCAATTGTGAAACCGTTTGTCTTGGTAATCGCGCGGGACACAACCCATGCGAGCCAATTGATGCAGTTGGTCCAGCGCGAAGACTTCTTCGAGGGGCGCTACAAAGACAAGGTGATCCAGGTGGATTCGAGCAAGACGGGCGCTGAGGAAGACGAGATGGTCGAGCGCCTACTGAAAGTGGAACACACGGAGGAGCCGACCGAGATTGTCATCCACGTGAACATGCTCAAGGAAGGCTGGGACGTCACCAACCTCTACACGATCGTTCCGCTGCGTGCCGCTAACGCCCGGATACTGATCGAGCAATCCATCGGACGTGGATTGCGTCTGCCTTACGGCAAGCGTACCGGCGTCGCGGCAGTGGACCGGCTCAATATCGTGGCCCACGATAGATTCCAGGAGATTATCAACGAAGCGAGTCGGTCGGACTCGCCGATTCGATTGCAGGCGGTAGTGCTCGAAAGCGACGAGCATGAGCAGAAAACAAAAACGGTCGTATCGCAATCGCGTCTCGACAATATGCTCGGCATCAAACCTACAGGATTCTCATCCACCAGCGAAATCGCAGGCGCGGATGAGCCAAAAGCGTTCGCGACAGCTGAAGACGAACGGGTTGCCCAAGTTACCCGCGATGTAATCCGAAAACTGGAGAACCAGCCGCAGAAACTGCCGAGCGTAACGTATTTAACGACCCCCGACATCCAGGCTCAAGTGGTTCGTGAAGTGGCGGCTCAGTATCGTCCGTCACAACTGGAGCTGGAGGGCGTCACAAAAACGCCAGATATCGACGCCGTCGTGGCAAAGACGACCGAGTTGTACATTCAGCAGACAATCAATATTCCGCGCATTCTGGTGGTGCCGAAAGGTGAAGTGCAAAGCGGCTTTAAACCGTTCACGTTGGAACTGGCCTCACTCAACTATCAGCCGCCTTCGGAAGAGCTTTGGATTCACTATCTCCGCACGGGCGGAACCAAAGTGATCGGTCTCGGCAAGGGTAGTATCGAGGAGCCGCGCATAGAGGACTATATCGTTAGCGGTCTGGTGGACTTCGATGACGTTGCCTATGACAGCCACGCCGACCTACTGTACGACCTCGCGACGCAAGCCGTGCGGCATTTTAAGTCATATCTTTCGGAAGAGGATGCCCGCAAAGTGCTCCGCCTGCACCAGCGCGAAATTGCCCGCTTCATCCACGTACAGATGCAGCAGCACTATTGGGAGTCGGTGGTCGATTACGAGGTAGTGATCACCAAAGGTTTTACCGAGCTGAAGCAAACCGCTTACGCGCAGTCCGAACCGACCACCGATTTCCACTTTTCGCCGGACGACAAATCAAACATGGCGAAATATCTTTTCGGCGGCTTCAAGCGCCCTCTTTACGCTGTGGAGAAGTTCCATTCCGAGGCCGAGCGTGTTCACGCTTTGATCGTCGATCGCGAAGCAGAAAAATGGTTTAAGCCGGCAAAGGGCCAGTTCCAAATCTTCTATAAGTCCGGCGCCGATCACTTGGAGTACCAGCCCGACTTCGTAGCTGAGACCAACGACACTATCTTCATGCTTGAACCGAAGGCGAAGAATCAGATGGACGATGCCGACGTGGTCGCTAAGAAAGAGGCTGCCGTTACGTGGTGCCAGCAAGCGAGTGCGCACGCCGCGACATACGGCGGCAAGCCCTGGAAGTACGCGCTCATTCCGCATGATGCCATCGCTGAGAACATGACCCCGGCGGGGTTGGTGGGGGGGTTCAGTGGTAATTCCTAATCAAAGCTTTGAAATGACGGTGATTTTTTCAATCCTCTTGTTACCATTTTTTTTCTCGCATAAGATCGCGCTGAATTTCTTCTAGGAGACCGCGCGCGATGATTCTTGACGGCAAAATTGACCTCGACGTTCCGGTCGAGAAGGCCTGGGATTTTTTGATCGATATCAATAAGTTTTCTAGCTGCTTGCCGGGCATCGATACGGTGACCCAGATCGACGACAAAACCTTTGACGGGATTATATCGGCGACGGTGGGGCCGATCTCTGGAAAGTTTAACTTTCGCTCGACGATCGTCGAAAGTAAGCCGCCGGAGCAGATGGTGGTGCAGACCGAAGGCACGGACACGGTCACCAAGAGTACGGTGAATGCCGACATGATCGTCGAGCTGCGCCGGGTTTCCGACAGCAAGTCGCAGATGGATTACAAAGCGGATGTGAAAATTAAGGGCCGATTAGGGATTCTCGGCGACATGGTGTTGCGCGCAACGGCGACCCTGATATTGCAAGAGTTCACCAAGCGGTTGAATAAAGCACTTGCGGAGCAGGCGTGAAAATAGGAATTGTTCTCGCAAAGGCGCAAAGGCGCTAAGGTAAAGTCAGAATTCTTTATGAACCCGATCCTTAAACTTTGCGACTTTGCGCCTTCGCGGGAGATAGTCTTTGATTGGTATTGTCGAAGGGGATTCGAATGGCAGATGAAAAGTACGACGTAATCATTGTCGGCGGCGGGTCGGCGGGATGTGTGGCGGCGAATCGTTTGTCGGAAGATCCCAATCGCAAAGTATTGTTGCTCGAAGCGGGCCCGGACCCGTGGCCGCTGCCGGAATTGGTTGCTGACGCGTCGAAGCAGACGCGTTTATTATTGGAATCCGACTTTGTCTCGATGTTCGGTACCCAGCGCCATATCGACGGTAGCACCTATTACGCTTTAGCCGGGCGCATCATGGGCGGCGGTTCGTCGGTCAACGTCATGTCGGTATTGCGGCCGCAGCGTTACGATTTGGACCAGTGGGTTGCGGCTGGCAATCCTGATTGGACCTACGAGAAATGTTTGCCGTTCATGAAGAAGATCGAGTCGGACCAAGATTTTCCCGACAGCCCGATCCACGGCAAAGACGGGCCGCTTTACGTCAAGCGTCAGTACACGCTCGATATGCCGATGTCGCCGCCGGCCCGGGCCTTTATCGATGCGGCCTACGCCATGGGGTTGCCGAAGTGTCCCGATCTGAACGTGCCGGAGCCCTACGGCGTGTGCGCGTCGCCTTACAATATTAAAGACGGCAAACGGCAGTCTACCGTGGTGGCTTATTTAAACGCGGCGCGGGATCGACGGAACTTAACCATCATCGACCAAGCGACCGTGCACACGCTAAAACTCAACGGCAAGAAATGCGAAGGGGTCAATTACGAAAAAGACGACGCCCGGCACACCGTCCTGGGCGGACAGATTCTGGTGACCTCCGGGGTCTACGGTTCGCCGCAGATTCTCATGCTCACCGGCATCGGCCAGTCTGAGCAATTGAAGAAACACGGCATTTCCGTGGTCCATGAACTCAAAGGGGTCGGCGAAAACTATCAGGATCATCCGGTAGTGTTCATGACCTACGAGGGGCCGAAGGAGTCCAAGGAGGATTGGGTGATCCCGCGTTTTCGTTTGATCGTTCGCAAAAACGCCATCAGCGAGGCGGCGAACTTTCACATCAACATGCGGCCACCGACGGAAGTCACTGGATTGAAGCGCATGATGCCGATCTCGGCGCATCTCCTCGAACAGCGCAATCGAGGCCGGGTTTTTCTCCAGAGCGCTGATCCCCATGATCAAGTCGGCATCGACTCCTGCATGCTCGAACATCCGGAAGATTTGAAGGCGATGGTCGAAGCGATGCGGTTCATCGACGAGCTCGTGCACCGGCCCGAAGTAAAGGAATACTACGGTCCGCTGATTCAACCGGGAGCGGGGGAAGACTGGGGCGAGTTCGCGCGTAAGACCTATGATAGCTATCACCATGGCGTCGGCACCTGTAAGATGGGGCCGGCAAGCGACGCGCTGGCGGTGGTCGATCAGCGGCTGCGCGTCCACGGCGTGCAAAACCTCTGGGTCGGCGACGCCTCGATCATGCCGGTGGTTAGCCGGGCGAATACCAATCTGACCTCGATCATGATCGGCGAACGCTTGGCGGATTTTGTACAGGAAGTAGCGTAAAAACGTTTCGGGTTTCGAGTTCCGGGTTCCGGGTTGGGAGGGGAACGCGAGACTCGAAACACGGAACCCGAAACCGTAATTAAATCTGGAGGCAACATGCCCGATTACCCGTTGACCGCAGCGGCGATCAAAAAAGAATACAAACGCGCCGGCATTCACTTCGTGGTGGCCTTGCCGGACCGGGTGACCAGTCACTATTTGCTCAAAGGGCTGCTCGCCGATCCCGAATTTAAGGTCGTGCAAGTCTGCAAGGAAGACGAAGGCGTATCGATCTGCAGCGGGCTTTATGCCGGCGGACACCGGTCGGTGTTGATGATGCAGTACACGGGTTTCTTGGACTCGATCAATTCGATTCGCGGCATCGCGGTGGAAGGACATTTCCCCGTTTGCATGGTGGTCGGCCTGCTCGGCAAAGAACCCGATATCGCGCCGGTCCAGTCGAAGAAGTATGGCGTCAAGATCATCGAGCCGATCTGCGATATCATGGGCATCGAGCATTATCTGGTCGAGCGGGACGGTGACACGCCAAGAATTGCTTCGGCCATCGAAAAGTCTTTCACTAACTCGTCGCCGAGCGCAATTCTGATCGGAAGGGAGCCGCGCTAGCCATGATGAAGCGAGATGAGATGCTGAAAGCCTTTGCGCGTCAACGCAAAGATGAAATCGTCGTGGCGGTCTACACGGCGGCCCAGGAAATTACCCATATCTCGCCGAGCGAGTTAAACTACACCTTTGTCGGCGCCATGGGACAGGGTTCGTCGCACGCGTTGGGCTTGGCCCTGGGCCGGCCCGACAAACGAGTCGTGGTGTTCGACGGCGACGGCAGCTTGCTGATGAATCTCGGCAGCCTGGTGACGATCGCCAATCAAGCGCCCAAGAATTATGTTCACTGTCTGTGCGAGAACGGCTGCTATGAAACCAACGGGTCGGTGCTGACGCCGCGGTCGGGCCAGATTCGTTTCGCGGAGCTGGCCAAGACCGCCGGTTACAAGAAAACTTATGAAATCACCGATCTCGCCGAGTGGGAACAGAAGCTGGCGGAAATTCTCAAGGCAGAGGGGCCGATCTTCGTGACCTTGAAGGTGGAGCCGGGCGAAGCCTACCCGGAAGATTTCCGGCGACTCTACAGCCTCGAGCACCGGGAAAAATTTCGCCAGACACTGGCCAAGAGCTAACCCAGCGTTTTAAGTCTAGGGTCTTGAGTCTAGAGTTTAGCCCGAAACCTGGCACGCGAGACTCTCGCCTGATTCGCTGCCCGTTTAGGTGGTTTTGATTCCTACGTCAGCGCCTCCAACTCGAAACTCGTAACCCGAGACCCGAAACCGCCCGTGGCGTCTTAATGTCTCCTCAAATATTTGCTTTCATCACCGCGGTTTGCTATGCCGCCGCGTTGGTCTCGTCTCGGCGCGGCTTGCAGTACTCGACGCCGGACACGGTCACCTTGGTTTCCATCTTGGTCCAGAACGTTGCGCTCTGGTCGGCGGTATTTATCACCGGCGGCATTCCCGCAGTTTCCGGGACGGCGGTCGGGATTTTTTGCATCGTCGGCACCTTTCAGATGGGCGTGCGCTTGTTAGCCTACACCGGCGTGCTTAAGATCGGCGCATCGCGCAGCAGCGCGCTGCAATCGATCAGTCCGCTGATTAGCGCGACGCTCGCGATCGCGATACTCAAAGAGCCGGCAACGCCGCTGATCATTGGTGGCACGCTGTTGGTGGTTTGCGGGATCATGCTGGTGTCCTGGAAAGCGGAGCGGGAGCTGCCGAGCTTCCGCTGGTGGCACCTGCTGCTACCGGTTGGCGCCGCTTGCCTGACCGGTATGAACCACCCGCTGCGGCGCCACGCTTTCGGTCTTTCCAATGAGCCGTTGTTTTTCTCCGCGTTCATGGGATTGGTGTCGTTGGTCGGTTTTTCTCTTTACCGGATGGTTTCACCGCAGCGGCAAAACTTCGAGTGGAACCGGGCTGGGCTCCTGCCGTTTCTTTGGACCGGCGCGTTTGAGACTCTCTCCATTTTATTTATCATGACCTCGCTCAGCTTGGGCCGAGTCGTGGTCGTGGCGCCGATCGCGGCGACCTATCCGGTTTGGGCGTTGATCGGCGCCAAGCTGTTCCTGCGTAACGTGGAAAAGATTACCGTGAAGACCATGCTTGGCATTCTCAGTGTCGTCGCCGGCACCCTGGCGATTCTCCTAGGAAAATAATTGGCGACCAAGAATGAGTTTTAACCGGAAAGGGCGCAAAGCCGCAAGTGACACTCGGATTATCTCCCGCAAAGCCGCAAAGGCCGCCAAGGTCGGAAAGTAACAATAAATATTCTCCAAGATAATTTATCTCTTCCCTCCGAACTTGGCGTGCTTTGGCGCCTTGGCGGGAGTCCATTCCCCGTGTTCGAGTCCTCTAGATATCGAAAAGTCTCGCATACCGCGCAAATTATCACGGATAAAAGAACGAAGAACCTACTCGGAACATTCATTCCAGATCCTTCGTGTCGGTCGTGCGCTTCGTGGCGAAAGGTCTGCTAATCCGCTTGTCATGGCCAATGACGTCATTTAAGATCGCGCCTCGGAGGTGAGGATGTGAAGATCTACGATATTTCCTTGACTCTTTCGCCGGATTCGATTCGTTGGGTGACCGCGCACCCGCTGGAATTGATCGGACGCAAACGGATGAGCAAGGGCGACGCCAATAATTCTTCGTCGATTCACAGCAGCGTCCATGCCGGCAGCCATATTGACGCGCCGTTTCATTTCTTGCCAGACGGCATCACCATCGAGGCGCTGCCCTTGGAGACCTTCATCGGTCCGGCGCTGGTCTGCGCGGCAGAACCTGGCTCCCATATAACGGCTGCGGACGTCGCCAAGGCTCATCTAGTGGGCGAAACCCGAGTGCTGTTCAAGACGCGCAATTCGCAATTGCTCAAAAAGGGTGTCTACGATCCGAGCTTCGCGCCGTTTTCCGTCGATGGCGCCAAGGCGCTGGTCGATCTCGGCGTGAAGCTGGTTGGCCTCGACTATCTTTCGGCCGCCGCGGCAAATGAGCAAGTGCCGGTGCACCGCGCGTTTCTCGATCATGGGGTGATTTTGCTCGAAGGCATCGACCTCTCTGAGGTGCCGCCGGGGCGCTATGAACTGTTCTGTCCGCCGGTAAAGCTCGCCGGTTCCGACGGCGCGCCCTGCCGAGCGGTGCTGAGGGATTTAGCGTGAGTGCATTCGAGCAGAATCGTTTACCACAAAGATCACGAAGGACACGAAGGTTTCGAAAACTAGAACTCCGACCTTCGTGCTCTTCGTGTCCTTCGTGGTGAGAACGACCTCTATCACCGAGCAGGCGTATACATAAGTGACCAGTTTACAACCTTCAATCATCGTTCACGGCGGCGCCGGACCGATTAAAGACGATAGTTTGCCGGCGCGGCTTGAAGGGTGCCGAGCAGCGGCGCTTGCTGGCTGGCAGATCCTCCAACAAGGCGGTTCGGCGCTCGACGCCGTTGAGGCGGCGGTGGTGGTTCTAGAAGACAATCCCCTTTTCAACGCCGGCACCGGTTCGACGCTCAATAACCTTGGCAATATTGAGATGGACGCGGCGATCATGCAAGGCCAGTCACTTCGCGCCGGCGCGGTGGCGGCGGTCTCCTCGGTTAAGAATCCCATCAAGCTCGCGCGCCGCGTCATGGAAGACGGGCGCCATGTCTTGCTCGCCGGCGAAGGGGCGTCTTTATTCGCGCGGCAACTCGGTTTTCCCGAGTGCCAAACTGATGCTCTGGTTGTCGAGCGCGAGAAGAAACGTTGGGCGAGCAAGCACGGCACGGTAGGTTGCGTCGCGTTCGATGCCAAGGGTGATCTCGCCGTGGGGACCTCGACGGGCGGCATCTTCGATAAGCTTCCGGGGCGAGTCGGTGATTCGCCGCTGATCGGCTGCGGCACCTACGCGGACGATTACGGCGCCGCATCCTGCACGGGGCACGGCGAAGCGATCATTCGTTTGTTGTTGGCCAAGCGTGCGGTGGATTATTTAAGACAAGGAGCCGAGCCTTCCACTGCTGCCAATATGGCGGTTGGCGATCTCGCAGACGAGCGCATCGGCGGCACCGGCGGCATCATCCTCATCGACCGCTGGGGCAAGGTCGGCTACGCGCGCAACACGACGCATATGCCGGTGTGCGTGATTAAATTTGGCACTGCGATCTCGCTCGATAGTTGACAAGATTACAGCAAAGTTCTCTTGGCCCGGCGCGCTGAATTATTTTGTTAGGCTAATGTTTCTCTCTAAAGATTCTCCGCCTATTGAGGCGGGGTTAATACCCCGTACGCGATATGCCTCGTTGATTGATGTGGTAGCGTTCTAAGGGAAGGACGATGACGTGGGAGTGGTAGCACGGCTGGCTGATGCGGCGCTCGCTTGGATGACGCCTAAGCGCAGCTTTGTCTATGCCTTGGTATTGGCCGCGATGACCAATATTGTTTTCGTTGGGCTCTATCTTCATGTGCCCAGCTTCAGGGAAACTCCCGGCGCCGATTTTGTCCAGTTCTACTCGGCGGCGCTCCTAACAGGAACCAATCCCGAGAAGCTCTACGATCCCGAAGCGCAAAAGCAAATCCAAAAGCAGTTTAGCCCCGGAGCGCGCAGAGGGATTTTCTGGCCCTATCTGCACGCGCCGTTCTTCACGATCTTGTTGATGCCGCTGCGCGGCTTCTCTTATGTCGGAGCTTATTGGGTCTGGACTGGGTTTACCGTGTTTCTCAGCTGTTTGTCGGTGGCTATGATCGTTCGTCTCGAGCCGACAAGACGCCCATCACTCAAGCTGGGATTGGCGGTCATCTACGCGGCGCCTGTATTGTATTGGCTGATTGCCACCGGACAAACGACCGCCGTTGCGCTGTTTCTTTGGACGCTGGCCTTTATACTGATTAAACAAAGTCGACTGTTTTGGTCCGGTTTCGCTTTAGGTGTTCTGTCGTACCGGGCGCAATATCTGGCGGTGGTGCTGCCGTTGCTGGCGTTCAGAAGGATGTGGAGCGGTCTCGTTGGCGCCGCCGCGTCTGGCTTATTGCTGCTTGTGGCCGGCGGATTGATGTTTTCGTTTGACTCCTATGGTGCCTACATCCAGTCCGTCGCCGAACAATCGCGGCGGATCGTCACCTTAGCGCAGCCCTTGTCCCACTACGTGACTCTCTTCGGATTTTTCCGAGCGTTGCTGCCGCACTCCTGGGCCGTCGCTGCGACTGGGGTCACATCGCTACTCGTGATCTATTGGCTGTGGCGGGTGTGGAGAGATGTCGTGCCGCAGGATTCCAGTGCTTTCGATCTTCAGTGGACGATGTTGATGGTGGCAACACTTTTACTCATGCACCATGGCTTTGTTTACGATCTCATCCTACTTACGGTGCCGATACTGCTCCTCTATCCTTACCGCACCGAGCTTTCGCCCTACTCTAAACTTTCCTTACTGTTACTCTATTTTGTTCCCTACATCATGGTGATCTTTGCGGGCGAATTGCCATTTAATCCGATCCAGCCGATTCTAATGTTTCTCTGCTTTGAAATTAATCGAGTTTATCGCAAGAGCCGGCTCGAGTGTGCGGCCGATTAATCTTCGCGCGGATGAGCGTGTTGTGTTGGATAACGTCTATCGGTGTCGTGGCAAAAGGCATTGGGACAAGTTTAACTCGAGGTAAAACAAGAGCTCTGGGGCGGTGGCGTTAATGGGCGACGCTTCGATTCATTCTGAGCTGATCGATTTAGCCGCGCAGCTTCGCGATAGAGACCGCCGCGGCATCGATGTCGCCGTGCAAAGCTGTTGACGCTTTGCCAATTTCATCGACGAATCAAACTAACGGAGGTGGGCCATGCTAAGAATCAAAGGGGTGTCAAAAGAGAACGCGCCTACGGAAGTGCGCGAGGTTTTCGAGGCCCAGGAAAAACACTATGGTGCGATCCTCAACACGGCGCCGGTTTACGGGTTACGGCCGACGATTCAAAAGGGGGTCCAAGCGCTGCAAACGGGCATCGTGGCGTCGGGATTGATCGGCGCCGACTTGCGCCATCTGCTGTGCATGAAAGCCGCGAGCATCAACGGCTGCCCCTATTGACTGGACATCAACGCATCCAGTGGGATGCAACAGGGCGCGTCGGCGGAGAAGGTGGAGGCGGCGCTGGGTGATTACAAGAAGAGCGGGCTCTTTTCGCCGGGCGAGAAGTTAGCTTTGGAATTGTGCGAACGGATGACTTTTACCAACAAGCGGGTAACGGATCGATTCTTCAATCGCCTCAAGAAGCATTTTTCCGATGAGCAGTTGGTCGAGCTTGCGGCGATCATCGCTCTGGAGAATTTTCGCAGCAAGTTTAATCCGGTGTTCGCCGTCGAGTCGCAGGGGTTCTGCCCACTACTGGGGGTGCAGGAAGTTGCGGCCATGGCGGCCAGCCGATTTCATAGTCATCGGTAAGACCCCGGGCGTGACGGTATCGACGGATACGGCGGGGAGTTATCGCCGATACGCTTTCCAACCGCGTAAACCCAGCGATAAAAATATCAGACCTGTGACCCCCCATCCTGCGGCGGCCTTCGCTTGGGGACTAGTGAGAAAATTTGCTTGGCCTAAGGCGTCCCATGCGGTGAACACTGCCGCTGCCAGAAACAATGACGCCAAGAAAAGGGCGGTGACCCAAACGAACGGTTTCATGGTCTACTGCAAAAATTCCAGGACTCGCTTGACGAACTCAGCAGCCGAGATTCGAAATATCTCCCGCACTGGCGCAAAGGTTCGAAAGAAAATTTTCGACGTTAGCGACTCGGCAGGTGTCATTCCAAAGCTTGCGGTGAGTTTGAACTCCTTGTCAATAGGCTGAGGGTTGGCTATAAATCCCAAAACTCATGTGATCAACCTGGCGCCGCGCAAAAGCGGTGAATATTTCGCCAGTCCAATCGGTGAAAGCCCCGAACCAAACCAACGTATCGATGACGGCTTCAAATCATCCCTATGACGTGCTCGTCGCCGGCGGCGGTAACGCTGCCCTGTGCGCGGCGATTACGGCGCGGCGCGCTGGAGCAAGCGTGGTTTTGCTCGAAAGCGCTATCAAAGCGTTTCGCGGCGGCAATAGCCGTCACACGCGCGATATCCGTTACATGCATCGGGCGGCCAGCGAATTTGTCACGGGTGCTTACGAAGAAGAAGAGTTCTGGCAGGATCTGCTCGGGGTCACCGGCGGCGCGACCGACGAGCGGCTGGCTCGATTAGTGATTCGCGAGTCCGAAACCCTGGGTGACTGGATGCCGGCCAACGGCGTGCGCTGGCAGAAGCCGCTGCGCGGTACGCTACACTTGACACGAAGCAATCTCTTCATGCTCGGCGGCGGCAAGGCGATGATGAATGCTTACTATGACACGGCGGCCAAGCTCGGTGTCGAGATTGACTACGAAACCGAGGTTCAGGAGCTGCAAATTCGTGATGGCTTATTTGTTTCCGCGGCGGCAGTGCGTGGCGGCGCGGCGCGCGCTGTCGAAGCGAAGTCCATTGTCGTTGCGGCGGGCGGCTTTGAGGCGAATATTGCCTGGCTAAAAGAATACTGGGGCGAAGCGGCGGAGAATTTCATCATTCGCGGCACCAAGAACAATCAGGGAGTGCTGCTCAAAGAGTTGCTCAAACATGGAGCCAGGCCGGAAGGCGATCCGCGCGGCTGTCACGCGGTGGCGCTTGACGCGCGCGCGCCCAAATTCGACGGCGGCATCGTCACGCGGCTGGACAGCGTGCCGTTCGGCATCGTCGTCAACAAGGACGTAAAGCGCTTCTATGACGAGGGCGAGGACTTCTGGCCCAAGCGCTACGCGATTTGGGGCAAGCTCATCGCCGAACAACCGGAACAGATCGCTTATTCCATCGTCGACGCCCATGGGCTGCCGCGCTTCATGCCGTCGGTGTTTCCGCCCGTAGAGGCGGGCTCGATTGGCGAGCTGGCGCGGGAGTTGGGGATCGACCCGCGCGCGCTGGTTGCCGTTGTCGACGAATTCAATCATTCCGTGCGCGGCGGCAAATTTGACCCTGGCAGCTTGGACGATTGCCGTACCGAAGGACTCACGCCGCCGAAGAGCCATTGGGCGAAATCGATTGACACGCCGCCGTTCTACGGCTATCCGCTGCGGCCCGGCATTACTTTCACCTATCTCGGCGTGGCCGTGAACGAGCGGGCGCAGGTGATCATGGGAGACGAACGGCCGGCGCAAAATATTTTCGCGGCGGGAGAGATGATGGCGGGTAATATTCTTGGCAAAGGCTATCTGGCCGGATTCGGCTTGACCATCGGTTCCGTGTTTGGCCGAATCGCCGGCAGAGAGGCAGCGCGCCATGCCGGATTCTAAAGCGGACCACGCCGTTACCGGCGTGGAACCATCAAATGGGGTTTCCAATGGGGGTGGACATCCCCTTTGGTCAAGGCCGGGGTCACTACCCCGGCCGCGAAGTGGTTTAGACAATTTTGACCTAGTCAAAGACGGCGCGCGGCAGCTGACGATCTGCAACGCCTGCCGCTATTGCGAAGGTTACTGCGCGGTATTCCCGGCGCTGGAGCAGCGGCGGATTTTTGCCAAGGCCGATCTGACTTATCTCGCCAATCTTTGTTTCGATTGCCGGGATTGCTACTACGCGTGCCAGTATGCGCCGCCGCACGAGTTCGGCGTGAATATTCCCAAGCTCATGGCTGAGCTGCGCGTGGATACTTACCGCGAGTTTACTTGGCCGGTGATGCTTGCCGGCTTGTTCAAACATAACGCTTTGGCGGTGGGCGTCATTACGGTGGCGTCCATGCTTATCATCCTCGGTCTCGTGCTGGCTTTCCAAGGTTCGTCCGTCTTGTTCGGGGTTCATCTCGGCGAGGGCGCATTTTATCGAGTCGTTCCGTTCATCGCTATGACCGTGCCGCCATCGTTGATCGCGCTTTATGGTTTCGCTGTCTTCATGATCGGCGCGCTGCGCTTCTGGGGTGAAACCCAAGGGAGCGTGGTCGAGCTGGTGGATTTCTCAGCGCTTTGGCGGGCGACTAAAGATGCGTTCGGCTTGGCATACATGAAGGGTGGCGGCGCCGGTTGCAATTATCCCGATGAAAAATTTTCTCTGTCGCGCATGTGGTTTCACCATCTGGTGTTTTTCGGTTTCCTACTCGACTTAGTTGCCACTAGCATCGCCGCGCTTTACCATCACTTTCTCGACTGGCAGGCGCCTTATCCCTATTTCAGCTTGCCGGTTGTCTTCGGTACGGTTGGCGGGATTATGTTGGTTGTTGGCACGATGGGTCTGCTTTATCTGAAATGGCAGAGCGACCGCGATCCGGCGCATGCAAGCATGTTCAGCATGGATGTGGCGTTTTTGGTGCTGTTGTTTCTCACCAGCTTTACTGGACTCCTGCTGCTGGCGTTCAGAGAAAGCGTGGCGATGGGGACACTATTGGTCATTCATCTCGGTGTTGTGGCCGGCCTTTTCATTACGATGCCCTACGGCAAATTCGCCCATGTGGTTTACCGATATGCCGCGCTGGTTCGTTACTCGATTGAACAGAGTCGTGTCGAAGGAAACGGTTGAAAGCGATTCCTGAAATTGTCCGCATCCCTGAAGGGTGTTTTCTGATGGGTTGCGATCAAGGCCAAGATAACGAGCGGCCGGTGCACCGCGTCTGGGTGGATTGCTTTGGCATTGGGCGGTTCCCGGTGACGAACCGAGAATACGCGATCTTTGTTGGTCAGAGTCAAATCGGGCCACCGCCATTTTGCGCTGATCCTAAGTTCTCACATCCTGAATTACCCGTGGTTGGCGTCACTTGGGACGAGGCGGTAGCCTACTGCCAATGGCTAAGGGAGCGCACCGGCAAAGAGTTTCGTTTGCCCACGGAGGCGGAGTGGGAGTACGGTGCGCGCGGCGGCCGCGAAGGCGAGCTTTATCCTTGGGGCGACGAGCCGCCAGAAGAACGAGCAGCTATCGGATTCGATTCGGTGACCGGCGGGCCGGCGCGAGTCGGCGCCAACCCGCCCAACGGTTATGGTCTCTACGACCTGAGCGAAGGCGTGCACGAGTGGTGCAGCGACTACTACGACTACGGTTATTACCGCAATTCGCCGGAGCGAAATCCCCAGGGCGCGTCATCGGGACCGCGCCGCGCGTCGCGCGGCGGCTCGTGGCGCCATCAGATCAAGTTTAGCCGCTGCGCCGCGCGCAGCTCACTGCCGCCGTCGTTTAGGTATTCGGATTACGGCTTTCGCGTGGCGCTGACGATCGGGTCGTGATTCGTGTTCGTGGCTTGTGTTCGTGTCCGGAATAATTAACGAGTCACGAGCACGAGCGACTAAGACGATTTACGGCCGTTGCTGGTTCGCCAGCAGGCAGCCCCAGCCTTGCACCGGCGGGATGATGCCGGGGCGGATCAGATCGTTCCACACTTCGGCGCTCATATTGGTGAAGGTCGGTTTGCCGAATTCATCTTCCACGGCTGGAATCGCGTGGAGCGACATGGCGGCGCCGCCGGGAACGAAAACACCTTCGGCGCCGGGGGCGGCTTTGGCCGCTTCGCGGCCAACCTCGATGGCGGTTTTTAGTCCCTCTTCGATGGTCATGCCGAACGCTTCCGCGGCCCACTGATTGCGTTTGGTCATATGGACGACTTCGATGCGGGCGTCGGCTAAGTAGCGAATGATCGAGTCGTTTACTTTGTCAGCCCAGCGGCTGCCGACGGTCAGTTTCGTGATGCCAAGATGTTTCAACGCGGCGATCAGCGCTTCGAGGGGCGCGTCGGCGTTGATGCCGGTTTTCTCTTTAGTCTGGCGTAGCATCTCGACCACACGCGGCCGGGTCAGAGCGGCGGAGATCGGCGCGCCGCTGAAGATGATCAGGTCGACTTTTTCCTTGGCGAGCCGCTCGACGCAGGGCCAGTAATTTTTCACGGCCTTTTCGACCTTTTCTTCGGTGTAGTCTTCCAGCCCCAACCCGGTCGAAATCTCGATCACGTCGTGCGGCACGACATGGTAGAGTTGGTAGGAGGAATTTCGCTTGGGGTCTTCATGGGCGCGGGGATGAATCGCGCCGTAGCGAAATCGTGGCAATAATTTGCTTATGTAGTCAGCCATAGTGCTTTTTCCCTTTTTCTGTTTGGGGCCGCCATTCTTTGTTTCCGCGGTAAGGGCGCGCAAGCGGCCGCCCCTACAGACAACTTCTCGACACTAGATATTTAGCTTGAGTAATTCAATCGCGTTCTCACCGAGAATCTTTTCCTTATCGCGTTTGGCAATATTCATCGCCTCGATGCTCGGCACCGCGCCGGGCAAATCGCCGATGATCAAGGGAAAGTCGCTGCCGAGGACCATTCGGCTGGCGCCGTAAAATTCATACGCCAGGTGCAGCGCCGGTTGGTAGAACGACACCGTGTCGCAATAGAGATCGCGCAGGTACTCGTTGGTCGGTTTCTTGGTTTTGATGCCGCAGGTGGGATCGTGATAGCCGCGGTCGATGCGGCCGGCGAGAAATGGAATGCCGGCGCCGAGATGGGAAACCACGAAGTTAAGTTCGGGAAATTTGTCCATGACACCGGCGTAGGCTAGGCGCGTGGCCGATAGCACGATATCGAACTCGAATCCCAGGATAATCGCCAGGCGCCACTCCTGCATCACTTGCGCGCCGAGCGGGGTGGTCGGATGGATGAAGATCGGCACGCCGAGCTGTTCCGCGCGCTGATAAATCGGCATGAGAAAATCGGCATCGAGCATTTTGCCGGCGACATTGGTGAGCATGCACAGGCCCTTCAACCCAAGGTCGAGTATGGCGCGGTCAAGCTCCTTGAGCGCCAGCTGAGTGTCGATCAGCGGCAACATGGCGAGGCCTTGAAAGTGCTTGGGATATTTTTTTACGGCTTGGGCGATGCCGTCGTTGATAATCCGGCTCATGTCGGCGCTTTCGTCCGGCGTGAAACGGTCGACCCCGGGATGCGGCGAAGAAAGAATCTGCATGTCGACGCGGTTTTCCTTGATGCGCTCCACGCGCATGTCTACGTCGAAGAAATCGGCGATGATCGGCCCGGCTCTGGCGCCCATGCTCAAGATCCACTTCTGCCCCTTGGCATCGGTTTCAATGCGCACGTCGCCCTTCGAAGCTTCAAGTTTTTTCAAATAGTCTTCGGGGTAAATATGCGCGTGAAAGTCGATGTTCATCTTTCGGACTCCTTAACTCGTTCCAATCGTTCAAAACGTTCCAGTCGTTCAATCCGTTTTCGGCCTCCGAGTTCAAAGCGTCAACAATCAAAGTTCCACTTCATACCTGCTGTTTCGATGGCGTTCAGCGTTCTTCTTACAGCCCGTACGAGTTTTGTCCTAAATCCTGCTTCCGACACGGCTTGAACGTTTTGAACGAATTGAACCGCGGCCATGCCGCGTTAAAGGCCCAAAATCCGCTCGGCGTTGCCGTGGAAAATTTTCTCCAACAGCTCGTCGTTGTAGCCGAGCTCATGCCACTCCTTGAAAATGCGCTCGTAGGGGATGCTCGGATAATCGCTGCCGAACATGACCTTGTCTTTGAGCCGTCCTTTGATGTCGCGCTTGATCGCGTCGGGAAAGTATTTCGGCGCCCAGCCGGACATTTCCCATGAGACGTTGCCCTTGTGTAGCGCCACCGCGATCATTTCGTCGGTCCACGGCCAGCCGGGATGGGCGGCGACAATACTCAAGTTTGGAAAATCGGCGGCGAGCTGATCGATGGCCGCCGGATGGGCGTGACGAATCACGGCGCCCAGGCCGCCCGGCATGCCCGCGCCCATGCCGGTGGTGCCGACGTCGATCATGACGGGAACTTTCAATGCGTCGATCGTTTCCCACAACGGGTAGAGCCTGCGGTCGTCGACGGAGTAATGGCCGATGATCGGATGGAAGTGAAAGCCGAACAGTTTGTATTCATGAATCGCCTTTTTGGCGGCTTCGATGGCGCGCTCACCTTTTAGCGGATCGACCGCGCCCCAAGCTTGGCGAATCACGCTAGGGTTTCGATCGCGCATTTGCGCGACGTATTCGTTCGTGCAGGGCGGTGAGCCGGTGACCGATTCGATGTCAAAAGCCACAAGCATGGCTTCGACGCCGGCGTGTTTGAATTCGTCGATGACCTCGGATTCGCTCTTCCAGGTCCAGGCGCGGTTCCAGTACTGCGCCAACGCCGCTACATAAGGACCTTGAGATTTGATCCAGGGTTCCGTATTGGGGTAGCAATGCAAATCAATGATTCTCAAAGTTTGCCTTCGTTTCGCAATTTCAAGGTAATTCTTTCAGTCAAGTCTTTTTTTGAAACCTTGCCCAACGGCGACAGGGGAAAGTCGTCGAGAATCTCCAGCCGTTCAGGCAGTTTGTGTTTGGCGATTTCTTGTTTCATCAAATAGGCGACCAGCTCGACTAAAGTCAACGTTTTTTTGTGGCGCAGAATCACACAGGCGCACATGCGTTCGCCGAGGACGGGATCGGGCATGGGCACGCAGGCGACGTTTTGCACGGCCGGATGAGTGAGAATGAGATTCTCAATTTCTTCGGCGCTGATTTTTTCGCCGCCGCGGTTGATCAAATCTTTTTTTCGGCCTTCGACCATGTAACTGCCGGACGGGTGGCGGCGCATGAGATCGCCGGAGCGGTAAAATCCGTCGGAAGTAAACGCCCTGGCGTTGTATTCCGGCACGCCGAAGTAACCGCGCAGCGTGTAGGGTCCGCGGGCGAGCAATTCACCGACGTCGCCCGGCGCGGCCTCGGTATCGTCGTCGTCGACCAGCCGCACTTCGTCGTCGGGGCTCACCGGCCTGCCGACGGTTGCCAGTCTCACGTCCTCGGGATCCTCGGGCCGAGTGAACATTAATAGTCCCTCCGCCATGCCAAAATTCTCCTGCACGAAGGCGCTCGGAATAAGTTCCCTGGTACGCCGGCGCACTTCCGGCTGCAACCGTTGGCCGCCGCTTTGGATCACCTGCAGGGACGAGAGATCGTAGTTGGCAAGCGCCGGCTGGTTGATCAAACGGATCAGCAGCGCGGGCACGACGGCCACATGACTCACGCGGTAACGTTCGATCAGCGCGAAGATATCTTCGCTCCGAGTCGAGTTGGCGAGCACGACCTTGGCGCCGTGCAAGAAATATCCTTGCACTCCCGGACAAGCGAGCGGCAGATTGTGCGCTAACGGCAACACGCTCAGCAGCACCCGCTCGGGCGTGACCCCGGTAACGGCGGCGGCGATTTTGGAATTGTAAACATAATCGTTGTGCGAGCGGGGGATTAACTTGGGAATGCCGGTGGTGCCGCCGGAGAGCTGGAAGAGCGCCGGATCTTCGGGATCGATGGTAATTCGCCGTAACTCGGCGGGCGCGCGCTTGCTCGGCCGCTCGACGAGCTCGGCCAGTGATAAATAGCCCGCCGGCGCGTCACCCAAGATGATTCCCCAACGCAGAGTCTTGCTTGCGGGACGAATGCGTCGCACGAGTTCACGGTAATCGAAGTCTTTGGTCTGGTCCGGCGTGACGCAGGCGACGGCGCCGGAGAGCACGATGAACTGGCTGATTTCCCGGAAACGATGGGTCGGTAGAGCCATGATCGGGATGGCGCCGATCTTTTGCAGGGCAAAGTAAAGGTAGATGAATTCGACGACGTTGGGGATTTGCACGACCACACGATCGAGCGGCTTGAAACCTTGGTCGAGAAGGTTGAGTGC
>Ga0326597_10002006_pt1 | contig 31122 bp, 31 predicted proteins | sample RVTome_12_FD_203789 | JGI IMG/M metagenome (GOLD analysis project Ga0326597, IMG submission 203789) | Soil microbial communities from uranium-contaminated site in the Upper Colorado River Basin, Wyoming, United States - RVT100D185 | ecosystem: Environmental > Terrestrial > Soil > Contaminated >...
AGCGCAAACACGCGGCACTGATCGGCGCCGCCGAGGCCATCGCCGCCCGGCGCGAGGCGATTTTCGAGGCCAATTGCGAAGATCAGGTCTATGCCGAGGCCAAGGGCCTTGCGCCGGCGATGCTTGATCGGCTGCGGCTGGACGAACGCCGCATTCTGGCGATCGCCGAAAGCCTGCGCAACGTTGCCGCCCAGCCCGACCCGGTGGGGCAGGTGATGGCGCAATGGGACATGCCTTCGGGCCTGCACATTCAGCGCGTGCGCACGCCGCTTGGGGTGATCGGCGTGATCTACGAATCGCGCCCCAATGTCACCGCCGACGCCGGCGCGCTGTGCCTGAAGGCGGGCAACGCGGTGATCCTGCGCGGCGGCTCGGAATCGTTCCATTCCTCGCGCGCGATCCATGCCTGCCTGCTCGAAGGGCTGCGCCAGGCGGGGCTGCCCGAAGCCGCAATCCAGCTGGTGCCCACGCGCGACCGCGCTGCGGTGGCCGAAATGCTGCGCGCCACCGCATATATCGACGTGATCGTGCCGCGCGGCGGCAAGGGCCTCGTTGGCCTCGTGCAGGCCGAGGCGCGGGTGCCGGTCTTCGCACATCTCGAAGGCATCTGTCACGTCTACGCCGACCGCGACGCCGACCTTGAAAACGCCCGTCGCGTGGTCTTGAACGCCAAGACCCGGCGCCCCGGCATCTGCGGCGCCGCCGAATGCCTGCTGATCGACTGGCGCTTTTACACGCAGCACGGCGGCGTGCTGATCGAAGACCTGCTGAAAGCGGGCGTCGAGGTGCGCACCGAGGGCGAACTGCTGAAAATTCCCGGCACCACCCCCGCCGCGCCCGAGGATTTTGGCCGCGAGTTTCTCGACATGATCATCGCCGCGAAACTGGTGGACGGGGTCGATGACGCCATCGCCCACATCCGCCGCTACGGCTCCAGCCACACCGAATCGATCCTGACCGAAAACGACGCCACCGCCGAACGCTTCTTCACCCGCCTCGATTCGGCAATCCTGATGCGCAACGCCTCGACCCAGTTTGCCGATGGCGGCGAGTTCGGCATGGGCGCCGAGATCGGCATCGCCACCGGCAAGCTGCATGCCCGCGGCCCGGTCGGCGCCGAACAACTGACCTCGTTCAAATACCTCGTCACCGGGCAGGGCAGCATCCGCCCCTGAGCCCGCATCTTCCTTGTCGAAATATCCTCCGGGGGTCCGGGGGTGGAAAACCCCCGGCTTCAGAACGCGATCGCCGCGCCGGTCTCGGTCACTTGCCAGACCGCGCTGCGCCCAAGCCGCATCAGTTCCTGCGCCAACAGCGCGAATTGCACCTGCGCGGCGGTAACCTTGCCCGGCGCCCCGTCCAGCTGCGCCCAAAGGTCCGGCTCGGCCCTGGTGCGCATCGCCGTCGCCTGCAGCTGCCAGTTGCGTCCGGGCCGTGTCACGCTCACCGTGCCGCCCCAGGGCAGTGCCGCCTCAAGGCACAGCAGCGCCAGAAACACCGGTTTCACCTCGGCGCGCGGCTGATCGTCTGGCACCTGCCAGGCGTATTGCAGCCGCCCGCCCAGGGCCAGATCGTCGAGCAGCGCCAGAATCTCGGGCCGCCCCAGCCGCTGCTGCGCCCCCGCCTGGCCGAAGGCAACGCGGTAAACGCGCAGTCGCGCGGTGGCGCTGGCGACACTTTCGGCGATCAGTTGCAGCTCGGGCGAGCTGCCGGCGGCGGGCGCCGCCACGCCGGGCAGTGACAGCAGTTCCAGCCCATTGCCGATCGCGCCCAGAGGGCTGATAAGATCATGGCACAGCCGCGAGCCGACCAGCGCGGCAAGGTCGGCGGGCAAGGGGGAAAGATCGTCAGCCATGGCAATCCTTGGTGTAAATGCGATTCTCAGCCCCGGCATGCTGGTGCGCCATCCGCAGCAGCCCGATTGGGGCCAGGGTCAGGTGCAATCCTGCATCGGCAACAAGATCACGGTGAATTTCGAACATGCGGGCAAGCGGGTCATTGACGGCAGCGCCGTCGGGCTGGAACTGGTCATCGCGTCTCAGGGTTAACAATTCGTTACATGGCGGGGGTAGCACAGCGCGGCGACCTGTCAACCCGGCGCCGCCGCGTCACCCTTGCCCTCACTTGCAAAGCCATGCCCGCGATCCTAGAACCTTCTGATGCCATGCCAAGGACCGCGCGCGCGCAGATGAGCCCCGACGCTTCCTGTTTCGAGATCCGTCTTGCCCGCGATCATTGCGATCTGCTGGCCGCGCAGCGGTTGCGTTACACGGTTTTTGTGCAGGAACTGGGCGCGCAGGGCACCGGCGTCGATCATGCCAGGCGGCTGGAGCACGACGCCTTCGATGCCGTCAACGACCATCTCGTGCTGGTCGATACCCGCCGCGACCCGGCGACGCTAGACCATGTGGTCGGTGCCTACCGGCTGCTGACCGGCGCCCGCGCCGCTGACTTCGGGCGCTTTTACTGCGACAGCGAATATGACCTGGCAAAGCTGCGCAGCTCGGGCCGCAGGCTGCTCGAACTCGGGCGCTCTTGCGTGCACCTCGATTATCGCGGCGGCCCGGCGATGTATCTGCTCTGGAACGGGCTGGCGGAATATGTGCTCGATCATGACATCGAGGTGATGTTCGGGGTGGCAAGCTTTCACGGCACCGATGCCGCCGCGCTGCAGGCGCCGCTGTCGTGGCTGCACCACCACCATCTGGCCCCCGAACCGCTGCGGGTGTGCGCGCTGCCCGGGCATTTTCAGCGCATGGACCTGCTGCCCCCCGAGGCGCTGGACCGGCGCGCCGCGATCGCGCAGATGCCGACGCTGATCCGCGCCTATCTTCGATTGGGAGGATTCGTCGGCGAGGGCGCCTTTGTCGATCATGATTTCAACACCACCGATGTGATGCTGCTGATGGATACCGCCGCGATGAGCACGCGCCACCACAGTTTCTATGCCCGCCGCCACGAGGCCCGCGCGTGACCACCTGGCGCGGGGTCTCAGCGCCGATGCCGCGGCGTATCGGCATGCCGGGCTGGTTTCTGGTGGCCTTGCGCGGCGCGCTTCTGGTCGCGGTGATCTATGGCGGGCTTATGCTGCTGCTGGCGCTGCGGTTGCTGGAATGGCCAGTGTTCGGGCTGCGCCGGCCGCTGACGCCGCGGATCACCCAGGGGGTCTGCCGCATCGCCTTCGTGGTGCTGGGCATCCGCTACCGGGTCAGCGGGCGGCCGATGGCGCGGCTGGGGGCGGTGGTGGCCAATCACAGCTCGTGGCTTGACATTTTCGCGCTGAACGCCTGCCAGCGGGTGTATTTCGTGGCCAAGGCCGAGGTCGCAGGCTGGTTCGGCATCGGCTGGCTGGCGCGCGCCACCGGCACCGTGTTCATCCGCCGCGACCCGCGCGAGGCGGCGGTGCAAAAGGCGCTGCTGGAATCGCGCATACGGGCGGGGCATCACCTGCTGTTCTTCCCGGAGGGCACTTCAACCGACGGTTTGCGGGTTTTGCCTTTCAAATCAACGCTTTTCGAGGCGTTCTTTGCGCCGGAGCTGGAACGCGACATGCGCGTGCAGCCGGTCAGCGTGATCTATCGCGCGCCACGCGGCAAGGATCGGCGCTTCTATGGCTGGTGGGCGGAGATGGCGTTGGGGCCGCACCTGCTGCAGGTGCTGGCGCAGCCGCGGCAGGGCGAAGTTGAAGTGGTGTTTCACGAACCGGTGCTGGTGAACGAATTTGCCGGCCGCAAGGAGCTTGCCGCGCATTGCGAACGCGCGGTGCGCAGCGCGCTGCCGCTGGCCTGAGCCTGCGGCAGATCAGGCGTTCTTGCAGGCGGCCAACACATGCAGACGGATCGCCGAGGCCAGTCCGGTGCCGGGGCTGCGCGCAACATCAACTTCGGCGGCAAGCGCATTGATACCCTTTCCGGATTTCTCGGCAAGCTCGCGAAACGCGGCCCAGAATTCGGGTTCCAGCGAAACGCTGGTGCGGTGCCCGGCCAACGTCAGCGAATGTTTTTCCGGGCGGCTCATGATTCGCGTTCGTGGCCGTCAAGCGCGGCGCGGGTGCGGGCGGCCTCGGTCACTTCGCTTTCGCGCCGCGCCTTGGTGCGGCCGAACTTTACCGCATTGGCGCTGGCGTCGGCGCGTTTCTTGGTGCGGGCGACCTGTTTGCGGGCGGTGTTCAGGTTGACGATCTTCGTGGTCACAGCGGGCCTTTAGGTGCATGTGAGGTGCATGCTGGAGAAAAACCCGCGGCAGGTGTAGTATTAAAGCGGGGCGGGCGTATCACACCGACAAGAACGCTATCCGGGCATGAGGTCAAGTCAATCGAATGGGGGCTTCTCATGATGGTCGCGCGTTGGCACGTCAGGGCGAATTTCGGTTACAAGCAGACCGTTATCGACCTGTTGAAGGAATGGATGGCCGAGATCGGGCCGCAGACCGGTCTTGATGTCTCGCAGGAGCGCATGCTCACCGGATCGGTAGGGGCCTGCGAATCCGAAATTCAAACGGAAATCCATGTCAAGGATCTGACCGAACTGGACGCGATGTTCAGCAAGCTTGCCACGATCAAACTGCACGCCGATTGGGGGCGCAAGATGAGCGAGCACGTGGTTTCCGGCTCGAATTATTGGGAGGTGTTCCGCGTCATCGAATAGCGCGGCCTTGAACGGGAAGGGCGGCGGATGCGCCGCCCTTCAGCAATCTGCGATCCGGCATCAATCCTCGGGGCCGACCATCTGTTCGGGCCGCACGATGCGATCAAAAGTTTCGCCATCGACATAGCCCAGCGCGATCGCCTCTTCGCGCAAGGTGGTGCCGTTCTTGTGCGCGGTCTTGGCGACCTTGGTGGCGGCGTCATAACCGATGGTGGGGGCAAGTGCCGTGACCAGCATCAGCGATTCCTTCATCAACCGATCAATCCGCGCCACATTTGCCTGCGTGCCCACCACCATGTTGTCGGTGAAACTGCCCGCGGCGTCGCCCAGAAGCTGCATGGATTGCAACACGTTATAGGCCATCATCGGGTTATAGACGTTCAGCTCGAAATGCCCTTGGCTGCCGGCAAAGCCGACCGCAGCATCATTGCCCATGACATGCGCGCAGACCATGGTCAGCGCCTCGGCCTGGGTCGGGTTGACCTTGCCGGGCATGATGCTGCTGCCCGGTTCGTTTTCCGGCAGGATCAGCTCGCCCAGACCGGAGCGCGGGCCGGACCCCAGCAGCCGCAGGTCGTTGGCGATCTTGAAAAGGCTCGCGGCGACGGTTTTCAGCGCGCCCGAAAACATCACCATTGCGTCATGCGCGGCGAGCGCTTCGAACTTGTTCGGCGCGGTGACGAAGGGCAGGGCGGTGATTTCGGCGATCTTCGCGGCAATCGCCACGTCCCAGCCCTTCTTGGTGTTCAGCCCGGTGCCCACGGCGGTGCCGCCCTGCGCCAGTTCGTAAATCTCGGGCAGCACCTTTTTCACCCGCATGATGCCCTGCGCCACCTGGTGCGCGTAACCCGAAAATTCCTGCCCCAGCGTCAGGGGTGTTGCGTCCTGCGTGTGGGTGCGACCGATCTTGATGATGTCCTTGAATTCGACCGATTTTGCGGCAAGGGCGGCATGCAGCTTTTCCAGCCCCGGCAGCAGCACATCGCGCGCCATCATGCCGATCGCCACATGCATCGCGGTGGGGAAGGTGTCGTTCGAGCTTTGCCCCATGTTCACATGGTCGTTCGGATGCACGGGTTTCTTGGAACCCATCTCGCCGCCCAGCATTTCAATCGCGCGGTTCGAGATCACTTCGTTGGCGTTCATGTTCGACTGCGTGCCCGACCCGGTCTGCCAGACCACCAACGGAAAATTGTCGTCGAACTTGCCCGCCATCACCTCGGACGCGGCTGCGGAAATCGCCTGACCCAGTTTCGCATCAATCGCGCCGGTCGCCATGTTCACTTCGGCGCAGGCCTTCTTGATCACCCCAAGTGCGCGCACGATCGCCACCGGCTGACGCTCCCAGCCGATCGGAAAATTCCGGATCGAGCGCTGCGTCTGCGCCCCCCAGTATTTCTCGGCGGGCACGTCGAGCGGGCCGAAGCTGTCGGTTTCGGTGCGGGTTGCAGACATTGGCGCCTCCTGAATGCGGTCAGGCGGTTCATAGGGCGCGCGGGGTGTTTTGTAAATCGGTATGCGGCGGTATACGGCGGCGGCTACTTGCGCCATTTATCCAGGCTGACAACCTCGGCCTCGCCGTGTTCGGGCGGCGCAGCGAGGTCATCGTCAAGGCTGTCGTCATCGTCCTCGCCGCTGTCCTGGGTCTCGAATCGCAGGCCGAATTCGACCGAAGGATCGACAAAGGTGCGGATGGCGTCGAACGGCACGTAAAGCGGTTCTGGCGTGTCGCCGAAATTCAGCGTGATGGCGAAACCGTTGTCTTCCACCGTAAGTGCATCGAACCAGTGCTGAATCACGATGGTCATTTCGGCAGGATAGCGCGCACGCAGCCAATCGGCCAGTTGTGCATCGGGGTGGCGGGTGTCGAAGGTGATGAAAAAGTGGTGCTCGCCCGGCAGGCCGCTTTGCGCAACATCTTCCAGAACCTCTTGAATCAGCCCGCGCATGGCGCGGTGCATGAGGTTGCCGTAATCAATGCTGCGCGCCATGAAAGACCTCGGATCAGGGGTTATGTTCGGCAGCATAGGGGATTCGTTTACGATTGGAAGTGCCCCGCGTCGCTCAGCCGGCAACGGCCGCCCCGGCCAGCGCCGCCAGCGCCAGCACCGGCAGCATCGGCCAGCGCCGCCACAGCAGCAAAAGTCCCGATGCGCCAACCAGCAGCAGCGCCGCTGCATCGACGCTGGCCGGGTCGGGCAGCGGAATGGCCAGCGGCCCGGCGTCAAATTGCCCCAGCCGCGCGAACAGCACGTGCAGCGCGAACCACAGCGCCAGGCTTGCGATCACCCCCACCACCGCGGCCGTCACGCCCTGCAGCGCCGCGCCAAGCCGCGGCCGCCCGGCAAGCCGTTCGATCGCGGGGGCGAAGGCAAAGATCCACACGAAGCAGGGCACGAAGGTCACCCAAAGCGTCAGCGCCCCGACGGCCAGTCGTGGCCTTCGTCAAAGCCGTCGCGCGCCCAACGGAACAGCGCATCGTAAAGCGCCATGCCGGCCTGCAGCTGGGCGGTGTCGTCACGGTATTGCCGCGACAGACCGACCGAGATGGCCAGCAGCCCCGCCGCCGCGGGGTGCAGATCGTGCCGGTTGGTATCGGCCCCGCGAATGACCAGTGCCATCCGCGCCAACGCAGGCGAAGACAGGGCAAACTCGGCCAGCATCGTGTCGAACGTGCAGGTCTCGGCGCGGTGGCTGAAATGCACGCCCTCGACGTCGAAAGGGGTGGCGCCAAAACGCTCGGCCACGCCAAGCACCTCGGCGGGCGCGACGAACAGCAATCGCGCGCCGGGATCGACGAAGCGGTGGATCAGCCAGGGGCAGGCGATGCGATCAATCTTTGGCCGATGCCGGGGCACCCAAAGCGTCGCGCCGCCGATCGGCGCGGGGATCGCTGCGGCAGGAACACGCAGCGTTCCGGGGGCATCGCGCCACGCGAACATTCCGCCCGACAGGTAATGTGCCGAAACCCCCTCGGCGCGCAGCCAGGCGACCAGCCCCTGACTGAGCTTGCGCCCTTGCTGGCAGCTGACAACGACAGGCCGCCCGCCCAGCCGGGCGACAAGTGCCTGCGGTTGCGAATGCGGGTGGCGGAATGCGCCGGGGATCAGGAACGGGTCGGCCGCAAAATCGGCGTCGGTCGATACATCGGCAATGGCCGGGCAATCGGGGGTTCCGATCAACCGGTCAAGTTGCGCTACGGTCATTTCGCCGGGGGCAGGCATGGTGCATCCCTTCTGAGAACGTTTCAGTGGATGCGACGCTTGGGCCTTGGCCTCACGGGGTGCGGTCGCGCACCCCATGCGCCAGCGATAGCAAGACCTGGCCAGCAGGTCAACGCAGCCGCATTCAGCCCACCGGCGTTTCCAGTTCGCGCAGCAGCTTGGCGCGGATCGCGCGGGGGTAGTCGCGCAGGCCGCGGGCGGTCATCACGAAACCGTCCCGGCTGATCACCCAATCGCGGTAAAAGGCGCTGATCGCGGTCGAGGCGCCGAAATCTTCGATCGCGATGGCGTTGATCTCGATGCCCTGCGCCACGGCCTCGGTGCGGGCGCGCCGGACCGTGAAACCGGCGTTTTCCGGCCCGTCGCCGGAAATGTCGATGACCCGGCGGCGGCAATCGGGAACCGCAGCGAACTGCGCCGCCGAAAAGGCAAGCGCGGCGCCGACCGCGGTGTCCGAGGCGCCGAAGGCGCGCTGCAGGCCGCGGGTGGCAGCGGCGAAGGCGTCGATGTCTTCGGGTGTCTGCATGCGCCGCCAGGGCAGCACCAGCGCCTGTTCGCGCAGGCCCGACCACTGCACCACCGCCAGCGCCACCTGCCCCGTCAGCAGCGCATTGCGCACCGGTGCCTCGGCCAGCGCTTCGGCCAGCCCGCCGACCTGCAGATCATATTCGGCGCTGTCGATCGAGCCGGAAACGTCGATCGCCAGCAGCAGCGCAGTATCGCAGCCACGCGCCGGGGCGGCCAGCAGGATCAGGGCGGTGGCAAGGGCGCGCAACATGGCCAAAGCCTGCGCGAAGCCGCGGGCGCGGGCAAATCACATTGCGGCCATGAAGCGGGCAAAGGTGCAGGCTTCTGTTGCCAGGTGCCTGCGGACCCCGCCTTACGCTGCTAGGCGCAAGGGCTTAGTTTCGGCGACCCGAACTGCTTACGCAGCCAGAGCCATTGCCGGAGCACGGTTGTCATTGGCAACTGTACTTTTGCACCGATAACGGTGGTAGCTCACCGAGACAAAGCATAACCCCTTTAGACGTTCGTCGATCCTGTTTCGGCCCCATTCGCCCCCAATGAGGGAAGTCTGGTGGAGCCGCCGGGTACCGCCCCCGGGTCCGATCCGCGTATTACGAGCGCGTTTATGTCCATAGTCCGGGTTACCCCGGACCGGACCAATATAGGCGCCGGCCGGGTGCTGCGCAAGCCGCTGCGGGCGCTGCGCCAGCGCGGATTTCTGTTTCGCGGCGCCGCGGCTTGCGCGTAACATCCGCCAGGTATTTCTGAATCACTTTGGCGGAGCAACATCATGACAGCGAAATCGATCGGCAACGGCGGCCCGGCGTTTGGCCCCGCGTCTGGCAGCGCGTTTGCCCGGCGCTGCGGCAGCTGGCTGGCGGCGGCCGTGCTGGCGCTGCTCGGGCTGGCGGCGCCGGCGGCGGCGCAGGGGCTGGCGGCATGCCCCTATTACCTGCCTTCGGAACAGACTGACCTTAGCTGCACCTGCCCGGCCGGCGCCGGCGACGGCTCGATCTGGGGCACCGGCATCTACACATCCGACAGCGATCTGTGCACCGCGGCGCGGCACGCCGGGGTGATCGGCAAGGCCGGCGGCCAGGTGCGCGTGGTGGCGCAGCCCGGCCAGCAAAGCTACCCCGCCAGCACGCAGAACGGTATCGCCTCAAGCGACTGGGGTGCGTATTCGGCCAGCATCGAGTTCGTGCTGCCGGGGCAGGCGGTGGTGCGGCGGCTGCCGGGCTGCGACTATTACTTTCCCTCGGATCAGGCGGAATATGCCTGTTCTTGCGCCGCTGGCGCCAGCGACGGCTCGATCTGGGGCACGGGCATCTATACTTCGGACAGCGAGTTGTGCACTGCGGCGCGGCACGCCGGGGTGATCGGCGCTGCCGGCGGCGACATTTTCGCGCTGGCGCGCCCGGGGCGGCAAAGCTACCCGGCCAGCACGCAAAACGGTGTCAGCTCAAGCGAATGGGGTGCGTATTCCTCCAGCATCGAGTTCGTGCAGGGCGCGCCAGTGGCGCCGGTGCCGCTGCCGCTGGCCGCGGGGCCGGCCTGTGGCAAGTTCCCGGTCGGCGCGGCGCGGCACGAATGTGTCTGTGCTGCAACCGGTGGCGCCGTCGGCCCGGTCTGGGGCTCAAACCCCTTTGTCAGCGACAGTGACATCTGCGAGGCGGCACGCCACGCCGGTGTGATCGGCGCCGCGGGCGGCGCGGTGGCGGCGCTGGGGCTGCCGGGACTGGCCGCCTATACGGGCAGCACGCGCAACGGCGTGACCAGCTTTGAGTGGGGCGAATATGGCGCCTCGATGAGCTTCGACGGCAACCTGCGCTGAGCGGCGGGGCGGGGAGGGGCCGTCTGCCCCTCCCCGTGCCCCACCCCGAGGATATTTTCGCAATGAAGAAATGCGAAACGCCCGGCAGGTTGCGGCCGGGCGTTCGCATTTCGGTTCCAGATTGGCTCAGAAGCCGGCCTTGATCTGTTCGAACTCGGCCAGCTGGCGTTCGCGCAGGCCCGGGTCGTTCGGGGTTTGCGCCAGGATCGGCGCGTTGACGTCGGTCAGGCCTGCGGTTTGGAGATCTTCATCGGAAACCAGATCCATCGCAGCGGTGTTGGTGTGACCGTAGCCGATCGCGTCGAGCAGTTCCGGGCCGGCATCGGGGCGCAACCAGGCGTTGATGAAATCATAGATCTTGTCTTCGCTGCCCGGCCCCTCCTTGAGGTTGACAAAGCCGCAGAACCAGCTTGACGAACCTTCGGTGGCTTCGCGCTGGAATTCGACCGGGTAGCCGTCGTCCTGCAAGTAGGCGACGCCATCGTTCCACGACCAGGCCACCAGCACCTCGCCCGAGGCCATGATCTGGCTCATCTCGGCGGGGTCGGCCCAGTAGGAGGCGACGTTCTTGTGCGCCTCGCGCAGCCAGGCAGCGGCGGCCTTGAACTGATCGTCGGAAATCTCGGTCCAGTCGGTGACGCCGGTGGCAAGGTAGGCCAGCGCCCAGACGTCGTCGGAACTGTCGGGCAGCGAGGTGCGGCCGGCGTATTTCGGGTTCAGGAACACCTGCAGGCTGGCGACATCTTCGGCCGGCACCAGATCGGGGTTGTAGGCCACCGCCGTCGCGCCCCAGTCGGTGGGGATATACCACACGCCCGCGTCATCCATGAAGATCGGGCTGTCGAGGAACTTGGGGTCGATATTGTCGAATTCGGGGATGCGGCTTGTGTCCCAAGGCTCGATCAGCCCGGCGTCGCGGTATTTCGACACCATTTGCGAGCAGGGATGCGCGACATCGGCACGAAAGCCCGAGGCGACCTTCTGGAAGGCTTCGTCGTCGTCGCCGTAGAACGAATAGCTTGGCGCATCGCCGTGCTTCTCGGTGTAGGTGGCGAACAGGCCAGGTTCTTCGAACCCGGCCCAGTCGAACACCAGAAGCTGCGGATCGGCGGCTCCGGCGGGAAGGGCCAGGGCGAGGGTGGCCACAGAGGCCAGCAGCAGCGTGGAGGTTTTCATCGGCATCCTTTCCGGTGAGGTGGGTGGCATGCGCCTGAAAGCTAGCGCGCGGCCGAAACCATGCCAAGCGGAAAACGGGGCCGTTCCGGGGGGTTGCAGGCCGCGACCGCGAATGCCTGCCGGCGGCAGCGCTGCGGCGCAGGCAGCGGCCTCCGGCGGGGGTATTTGAGGCAATGAAGAAACACCCGGGGGCCGGGAGGCCTATGACGCCCCTTGCGCTATGCCGGGCGCTGGGGAACACTGCGGCGCAGCTGCAACCTTTGCCTAGGGGCCGTCGCCATGCCCACCGCCGCCAAGCTTTTTGCCGCGACCCTGATGGCGCTGACCGGGGTGCTGCTGGTCTGGCTGCTGCGCGTCAATACCCCGCCGCAGCGCGAAATGGTGATCGGCATCGCAGTGGCAGCGCTGGTGGGTGCGATCAGCGGCTGGAAAGCCTGCGGTGCCCGCGCCGGGCAGGGTTACGGCACTGCGATCATGGCGGGGCTGCGCGCGGCGATCTACATGGTGGTCGGCGCGCTGATCGTGCTGGCGATCATGGAAATGTTCCGGCTGGCCTGGCGGCGCCATTACGACACCCCGACCGGCGCGGTGATCGACATCATCGCGCTGGCGCTGGGGTTCGGCAGGCCGCTGCTGGCACCGAAGCTGCTGGGGGTGTTGGCGGCCGGGGGCGTGCTGGCCGGGGTGATGGCCGAATGGGCCGGGCGGCGCTGGCGCTGATGGCGGATTATTTCTTTTACGGGACGCTGCGCCACCCGCCGCTGCTGCGCGCCGTGCTGGGGCATGAGGTGGCGCTGCAGCCGGCACGGCTGGCCGGGCATGAGGTGCGCCTGGCCGAGGCCGGCGGCGCGGCGCGGCCGTTTCCGCTGCTGTGCGAAGGCGGCGCAGGGGCTGAAGGCGTGTTGGCGCGCGGGCTGACCGATGCCGACACGGCGCGGCTGGATTACTACGAGGCGGGATTCGCCTTTGCGATCCGCGAGGTCGCGGTGCGCGCCGGCGGGCAAACCTGCGCGGCGCGGGTGTATTTTGCCGAACCGGGGCAGTGGCAGGCGGGTCCGCCCTGGCGGCTGGCGGAGTGGCACGCACAGTGGGGCGCGATCGTCACCGAGGCGGCGGCCGAGTTCATGGCGGGCATGGGCCGGCACCCCGCCGCGGTGGCGCTGCGCCGCTATCCGTCGATGCTCGACCGCGCCGCCTCGCGGTTGCGGGCGCGTGCGCCCGGGCCTGCGGCGCTGCGGCGGCGGGCGGCGCCGGATGATGTTGCGGTGCTGGATCTGGCGCAACCCTACGCCGGTTTCTTCGCGGTCGAGGATTACCGCCTGCGCCACCGCCGCTTTGACGGCAGCCTGTCGGCGCCGGTGATGCGCAGTGCCTTTGTCTCGACCGATGCCGTGGTGGTGCTGCCCTATGATGCGCTGCGCGACCGGGTGCTGCTTGTCGAGCAGTTCCGCATTGGCGCCTTTGCGCGCGGCGACGCCGAGCCCTGGCTGCTGGAACCGGTGGCCGGGCGCATCGACGCCGGCGAAACGCCGCAGGCGGCGGCATTGCGCGAAACCGCCGAAGAGGCCGGGCTGCAGGGCGTGACGCTGATCGAGGCGCCGGGTTTTTACCCCTCGCCCGGCGCCAAGACCGAATTCGTGTTCAGTTTCATCGCCCTGGCTGACCTGCCCGATGGCGCGGCAAGGCTTGGCGGGCTGGACAGCGAAGATGAAGACATCCGCGCGCATGTGCTGAGCTTTGCCGAGGCCGAGGCGCTTGCGGCCACCGGCGAGGCCGGCACCGCAACGTTGCTGGTGTTGCTGCTGTGGCTGGCGCCGCGGCGCGCGGCGCTGCGCCGGCAAGCGGCGACCCGGCAAAAGGCCGCCAGGCAAAAGGCTTGAGGCTTCGCCCCCCGCGGCTTAAGTCTGGGCTGGCCTGCCCGCGATACCGCTGAACACCCGATACTGCTGAACAAAGGATACCGAATGCGCATTTGCAACGATCTTGCCGCCAGTGTCGGCAATACACCGTTGATCCGGCTGCGCGCCGCCTCTGACGCCACCGGCTGCACGATCATGGGCAAGGCCGAGTTTTTGAACCCAGGCCAGTCGGTCAAGGACCGCGCAGCACTTTACATCATCCGCGATGCGGTGGCGCGCGGTGCGCTGAAACCGGGCGGCACGATCGTCGAGGGCACCGCGGGCAATACCGGCATCGGGCTGGCGCTGGTCGGCGCCAGCATGGGCTTTCGCACCGTGATCGTGATCCCCGAAACCCAGAGCCAGGAAAAGAAGGATATGCTGATGCTGGCTGGTGCCGAACTGGTGCAGGTGCCGGCTGCGCCCTATTCCAACCCCAACAACTATGTGCGCTATTCTGGCCGGCTGGCCGAGGCGCTGGCGGCAAGCGAACCGAACGGTGCCATCTGGGCCAACCAGTTCGACAATGTCGCGAACCGCCAGGCGCATGCCGAAACCACCGGCCCCGAGATCTGGGAGCAGACCGGCGGCAGGGTGGACGGATTCGTCTGCTCGGTCGGCACGGGCGGCACGCTGGCGGGGGTGGCGCTGGCGCTGCAGCCCAAGGGCGTCAAGATCGCGCTGGCCGACCCCGAGGGTGCGGCGCTGCACAGCTTTTACACCACCGGTGAACTGATCGCGCATGGCAGTTCGATCACCGAGGGCATCGGCCAAAGTCGCATAACCGCCAACCTCGAAGACCTGCGCCCCGACATGAGCTATTGCATCCCCGACGCCGAGGCGCTGCCGCTGGTGTTCGAGCTGTTGTCCGATGAAGGGCTGTGCCTTGGCGGTTCGTCCGGGATCAACGTTGCGGGCGCGATCCGCATGGCGCGCGAAATGGGGCCGGGGCACACCATCGTCACGGTGCTGTGCGATTACGGCACGCGCTACCAGTCGAAGCTGTTCAACCCCGGCTTTCTGCGCGCCCGCGGCCTGCCGGCGCCGGGCTGGCTGGACGGCGGGCACCGCAGCCTGCCCGAGGTCTACGAGGGATGAGCGGGCGGGCGGCATGGCAGACGCTGCGTCTGGCGGGGCTGTTGCTGGCGCTGCTGCTGGCCTTTGTGACACCGCTGCACGCACAGGAGGCCACCGCCCCCGATTATACGATCTGGGGTCGCGTTGCCGGCCGCGCCGAAGACAGCGTTGCCGCGGCGCAGGCCCCGGATCTGGCACTGACCCAGCTGCGCGTCGAAATCGCCGCCTGGCGCAGCCAGTTTCTGGCCGCGCAAAGCGCCGATCAGGCGCGGATCGAGACGCTGAAAAGCCAGATAGCGGCACTTGGACCGGTGCCGGAAGAGGGCGTGGCCGAGGCCCCTGAAATCGCGGCCCGTCGCGCCGAGCTGAACGCGCAACTGGCGCGGTTGCAGGCGCCGGGGCTGGCGGCGGTCGAAGCCTATAGCCGCGCCGACGGCATCATCCGCGAAATAGACGCGCTGTTGCGGCTGCGCCAGGCCGACGCACTGCTGAAACTGTCGCCGACTCCGCTTAACCCGGCGAACTGGCCGGCGGCCTTCGTGGCGGTGACCGGCGCGGTCAAGGCCATCGGCGGCGAAATTCTGGATCGCGCGCGCTCTGCCGGCGGGTTGGCGCAGCTGCTGACCAAGGCGCCGGTGATCGTGCTTTACCTGCTGGTGGCGGCGGTGCTGTTGTGGCGCGGCCACGGCTGGATCGAGGCGGTGTCAGACCGGCTGGTGCGGCTGACCCGGCTCAGCGGCCGGCAGGCGGTGGCCACGCTGGTGTCGCTGGGGCAGATTGCGCTGCCGCTGGCCGGGGTGCTGCTGGCGGTGGCGGCGCTGCGGGCGACCGGGCTCTTTGGCACGCGCGGCGCGGCTGTGCTGGCGGAACTGCCCTTCGCCGGGCTGACGCTGCTGGGCGCCTGGTGGCTGGGCGGGCAGGTCTTTCCGCGCGACGAAACCAGGGACGCGCCGCTGCGGCTGCTGTCGGAACGCCGCGCCGAGGGGCGTTTTCTGGTGGCGATGACCGGGCTGCTGATCGCGGTGCAGGGCATCATCCAGGCCAGCGTGGTGCCGTTTGCGGGCATGGCGCTGGCGGTCGGCATGCTGCGCGGCAACATGCCGATGGTGGTGCCGCTGCAAACCACCGAGGCCGCCGCGGCGGTGATCCAGCTGCCGCTGATCGTGCTGGCGGCGCTGCTGCTGTTTCGCATCGGCCTGCTGTTGCGCCGCCATGTGCGCGCTGATCAGGCAGACCCCGCCGAGCCCGGCGCCCGGCTGCGGCTGACACATCTGCTGGGCAACGCCTGCGTTGCGGTGGCGCTGGCGGCGCCGCTGCTGGCCGCCATCGGCTATGTCAGCGCCGCCAATGCGCTGATCTGGCCGATGCTGCTGTCGCTGGGGCTGGTGGCGCTTTTGATGGTGGTGCAGGGCTTTGCCGCCGATGTCTATGCGTTGATCGCGCGCGCCGATGGCGCGGGGCGCGACGCGCTGGTGCCGGTGCTGATCGGCTTTGCGCTGGCGCTGTTGGCGCTACCGTTGCTGGCGCTGATCTGGGGCATGCGGGCCGATGAGCTGATGGAGATGTGGGCCGCGTTCCGGGCCGGGGTCTCGCTTGGCGGCGCGCGTATTTCACCGACCGCCTTTCTGACCTTCGCAGTGGTGTTCGCCGCCGGCTACGCGCTGACGCGGCTGCTGCAATCGGCGCTGAAAACCTCGGTTTTGCCCAAGACCAGCATCGACAAGGGCGGCCAGAACGCCATCACGTCGGGGCTGGGCTATCTTGGCATCTTTCTGGCGGCGGTGCTGGCGATCACCTCGGCGGGGATCGACCTCAGTTCCTTCGCCATCGTCGCCGGGGCGCTTTCGGTGGGCATCGGCTTTGGCTTGCAGAACATCGTGTCGAACTTCGTTTCCGGCATCATCCTGCTGATCGAGCGGCCGATTTCCGAAGGCGACTGGATCGAGGTCGGCGGCAATCAGGGTATCGTGCGGGCAATCTCGGTGCGCTCGACCCGGATCGAGACGTTCGACCGCACCGACGTCATCGTTCCCAATGCCGATTTCGTTTCCGGGCAGGTCACCAACTGGACCCGCTTCAATCTGACTGGCAGGCTGATCCTGAAGGTTTCGGTCGCCTATGGCACGGACACCCGCCGCGTCGAAAAGCTGTTGACCGAGATCGCGCATAACCACCCGCTGGTGATGCTGAACCCCGAACCGCGGGTGTTCTTCACCGGTTTCGGCGCTGACGGCATGGATTTCGAGATCCTCGCGATCCTGTCGGACGTGAACTTCAGGCGCGCCGCTGCCTCGGACATGAACCACGAAATCGCCCGGGTGTTTCGCGACGAGGGCATCGAGATCCCGTTTCCGCAGCGCGATCTGTGGCTGCGCAACCCCGAGGCGTTGCGCCCTCGCCCCGGCGCGCCGGCCGTTGCCGCCGAAGGCGGGCAAGATGGCGATGGCGTGAAAGCCGCGTCGGCACCGGGCGGCGATGGCGAGGAACGCTGATGTATGAGCCCATTTTCCGCATTGCCCCCTATCAGCGCGAGGCGCAGGCCCGCGTTCTGGCGCACACGCCGCAGGGCGGCATCATCTGCGACGCTTCGGTGTTCTACCCGGCGGGCGGCGGCCAGCCCGGCGACCGCGGCACCCTGCACTGGCAGGGCGGCGGCTTCGGCATCGTCGATGCGGTCAAGGGCGAGGCCGCCGGCGCGGTGGTGCTGCTGCCCGCCGGACTCGTGGCGCTGCCACCCCCCGGCACGCCCGTGACGCAACAGCTGGATTGGGACCGCCGCTACCGACACATGCGTGTGCACACCGCGCTGCACCTGCTGTCGGTGGTGATACCGCTGCCGGTGACCGGCGGGCAGATCGGCGAGGCGAAGGGGCGGCTTGATTTCGACATGCCGGAACCGCCCGAGGATATTGCCGCCCTTGAAGCCGCGCTGAACGCGATGATCGCGCGCAACCTGCCGGTGCTGGAAGACTGGATCACCGATGCCGAGCTTGCCGCCAACCCGGCGCTGGTGAAAACCCTGTCGGTGGCGCCGCCCAAGGGGCAGGGCCGGGTGCGGCTGATCCGCATCGGCCTTGGCGAGGCGCAGGTCGATCTGCAGCCCTGCGGCGGCACGCATGTGGCGGCGACCGGCGAAATCGGCCCGGTGCGGCTTGGCAAGATCGAAAAGAAGGGCCGTCAGAACCGCCGCGTCAGCCTGCATCTGGCGTGACTGCCGTCCCGGCGCAGCCGCCCCCCCTGCCGCCGCGTAACACGATGGTAAAACTTGCGCTGGAACAGTGGCGCCCGGGCGCATATATGGCGGGCGTGGCCAGATCCGGGAGGGCTGTCGTTGCTTGACCAAACCAGAATGCCGTCCGTGCTTGCGGACAGCTATGATCTTGCGCCTTCGGTGGAACTGGCCGAGGCCATGTCGGGCATCTACCGGCGCATGGCGCGGGTTGTCTCGCCGCCGGACTGGGCGATCTACGCGCCCTATGTGCGCGCCATCAACCGGCTGAAGGCCGAACGCAACGCCACGATCCTGGCGCATAACTACATGACGCCCGAAATCTACCACGGCGTTGCCGACCATGTCGGCGACAGCCTGCAACTGGCGATCCGCGCCACCGAGGTGGAAGAACAGGTCATCGTGCAATGCGGCGTGCATTTCATGGCCGAAACCTCGAAGATCCTGAACCCCGGCAAAACCGTGCTGATCCCCGACCGCGACGCCGGCTGTTCGCTGGCCGAAAGCATCACCGCCGAAGGCGTGGCCGAGATGCGCGCGAAATACCCTGGTGCGGCGGTGGTTTCCTACGTCAACACCACCGCCGAGGTGAAGGCGGCGTCCGACATCTGCTGCACCTCGGCGAATGCGCTGCAGATTGTCGAGGCGATGCCGGGCGATACCGTCATCATGACGCCCGACCGCTACCTGGCGCAGAACGTCGCGGCGCAGTCCACGAAGAAGGTGGTGTTCTGGCCCGGATCTTGCATCGTGCACGAACTTTACACCGCCGAGGATCTGCGCGCCTACCGCGCCCACGACCCCGGGCTGAAGATCATCGCGCATCCCGAATGCACCCCCGAGGTGGTGGCCGAGGCCGATTTTACCGGCTCGACCAGCGGCATCGTCGATTGGGTGGCGCGGCACCGGCCGGCGCGGGCGCTGCTGGTCACCGAATGCTCGATGGCCTCGAACATCGCCGACGCACTGCCCGATGTCAGCTTTGCGCGGCCCTGCAACATCTGCCCGCATATGAAAAAGATCAGCCTGCAGAACATCCTTTACGCGCTGCACACGATGCAGGGCGAAGTCACGGTTGACGCTGCGGTGGCCGACAAGGCGCGGCTGGCGATTCAGCGCATGATCGACCTCAGCCGCCCGAAGGGCCGCTGACGGCATGACCGCGGGGGTCGCGACAGAGCGCGTCATCATCGTCGGGGCAGGGCTGGCGGCGCTTTACGCGGCGCTGGAACTGGCGCCGCGCCCGGTGCTGGTGATCTCGCCCGAAACGCTTGGCGAGGGCGCCAGTTCGGCCTGGGCGCAGGGCGGTGTCGCCGCCGCGATGGCGCCAGACGACAGCCCCGCGGCGCATGCCGAAGACACCGTGCGCGCCGGCGCCGGCATGGTGGACGCGGCGGTTGCTGGCCATGTCACCGATGAGGCGCGGGCGCATATCATGGCGCTGGCGGCGCTTGGCACGCCGTTCGACCGCGACGGCGCCGGGCAGTTCCTGCTGAACCGCGAAGCGGCGCACCGCACCGCGCGCGTGGTGCGGGTGCAGGGCGATCAGGCCGGGCGCCGGATCATGCAGACGCTGATTGCCAGCGTGCGCGCCGCGCCTTCGGTGCAGGTGCTGGAAGGCGTGCAGGCGGTGGCGCTGGAGCTGACCGATGGCGCGGTTACCGGGGTGCAGGTCGAGGCCGCCGCAGGCCCCCCCACGCGTGCGGTCACGCTGCGCGGTGCCGCCACCGTGCTGGCGGGTGGCGGGTCTTGCGGGCTATACGCGCTGACCACCAACCCGCCGCGCATCCGCGGCCAGATCGTGGGCATGGCGGCGCGCGCCGGGGCGCTGATCGCCGATGCCGAATTCGTGCAGTTCCACCCCACCGCGCTTGACACCGGCGAAGACCCGGCGCCGCTGGCGACCGAGGCGCTGCGCGGCGAAGGGGCCTGGCTGATCGACCGGCAGGGCAAGCGCTTCATGGCCGGCCTGCACCCCGACATGGAACTGGCGCCGCGCGATGTGGTGGCGCGTGCGATCTTCGCGCAGACACAGGCGGGCAACCGGCCGATGCTCGATCTGCGCCGCGCCCCGGGTGCAGCGCTGCGCACGCAGTTTCCGGCGGTGACCGAGGCCTGCGCGCGCGCCGGCATCGACCCGACGGTGCAGCCGGTTCCGGTGGCGGCGGCGGCGCATTACCATATGGGCGGCATCGCCACCTTGGAAGACGGGCGCGCCAGCCTGGGCCGGCTGTGGGTCTGCGGCGAGGCCGGCTCGACCGGGTTGCACGGCGCCAATCGGCTGGCCTCGAACGGGTTGCTGGAGGCGCTGGTCTATGCCCGCCGCTGCGCCGAAAGCATTGCCGCGGTGCTGGCGCCGCCGCCGGCGGGTGCTTGCCCGCCGGTGTCGGTCGCCTTCACGCCGGGCGGGCAGCGCCCCGACCCGCAGGCGGTCGCCGTGCTGCGCCGCACCATGACCGAGCGGGTCGGCGTCGTGCGCAACGCCGACGGGCTGCGCGCCGCGCTGCGCATGATCGCCGGGCTGGAGGCGGCGCACCCGCCCTGCGCCGCCTTTGCCAACATGACCGCTACCGCCACGCTGATCGCCGCCGCCGCCTTCGCACGCCGCGAATCGCGCGGCGCGCATTATCGCGACGATTGTCCGCAAAGCCTGCCCGGGCCCGGCCAGCGCAGCCGCATGACGCTGCCCGAAGCGCTTGCGCTGCGCGATGCCGCGCTGAAGGAACCTGCATGACCACCTTGCCGCCGCCCTTGCCCGACCTGCTGCTGGAACCCCTGCTGCGCATGGCGCTGGCCGAAGACCTGGCCCCCGCCGGCGATCTGACCAGCCGCGCCGTGATCGCCCCCGCAACCCGATATCAGGCGGCGCTGAACGCGCGCGCGCCGGGCGTGGTTTCGGGCATGCAGCTGGCGGCGCTGGCGTTCCGGCTGGTCGATCCGTCGCTGCAGGTGCAGGTGCTGCTGCCGGACGGTTCGGCCTGCCGGCCGGGCGACCGGCTGATGCAGATTTCGGGCGACGCCGCGGCGATTCTTGCGGCCGAGCGGGTGGCGCTGAACTTTGCCGGGCGGATGTCGGGCATCGCCACGCTGACCGCGGCCTTCGTGGCGCGCGCCCAGGGGCACCGCGCCCGCATCACCTGCACGCGCAAGACCACGCCGGGGCTGCGACTGGTGGAAAAGCAGGCGGTGCTGCACGGCGGCGGGCGCAACCACCGCTTTGGCCTTTCCGACGCGATCCTGATCAAGGACAATCACATTGCCGCGGCAGGCGGCATCGCCGCGGTGCTGGCGCGGGTGCGCGCCGCCGCCTCGCATATGCTGCGCGTCGAGATCGAGGTCGATACGCTGGACCAGCTTGCCGAGGTGCTGGACGAAGGCGGCGCCGACGCGGTGCTGCTTGACAATATGCATACCGCCACGCTGGCCCGCGCGGTGGCGATGATCGGCGGCCGGCTGATCGCCGAGGCCTCGGGCAACATGACGCTGGAGCGCATCGCCGAGGTTGCCGCCACCGGTGTCGATTACATTTCGGTCGGAGCGCTGACGCATTCGGCCGGCACGCTGGATCTGGGGCTGGATTTCTGATCGCGCGGCCGGCGGCCGGTATCTGCTGCGCCGCGCCGGTCAGTAGATGGGGATGGTGGGCGACCCTGGAATCGAACCAGGCGTGGGTCTCCCCGGCGGAGTTACAGTCCGCTGCCGCACCTTGCAGCTCGTCGCCCAACGCGGCGGTGGATAGCCCGCGCGTCAGGGGGCGTCAAGCCGAAAAACCCGGCGCACGGGCTTGCCAAGCCGGGGCAAGCGGCGCAGGTAAGGCGCGGGTGCGCGGGCGCGGGGACAGCGATGAAAAAGCCGGACTGGGTGATCGAGAAAGAGCGCGGCAAACGCGCCGCCGCGGCGGAAACCGTGTGGCTTTTCGGGCTGCATGCGGTGCGCGATGCGCTGTTGAACCCGAACCGGCAGCGGCTGCGACTGGTGTTGACCAAGAACGCTGCGGACCGGCTGGGCGACGCCATGGCCGCCGGCGGGCTGGAGCCCGAAATCGTCGATCCGCGGCGCTTCGATGTGCCGATCGACGAAGGCTCGGTGCATCAGGGCGCGGCACTGGAGGTTAAGCCGCTGGCCTGGGGCTCGATGGAAGATGTCTGCCTGACCGGCAGCGGCGCGCCGCTGGTGGTGCTGCTGGACCGGGTGACAGATCCGCATAACGTCGGCGCAGTCCTGCGTTCGGCCGAGGTGTTCGGCGCGCGCGCGGTGGTGGCGCCACTGCGCCATTCGGCGCCGGAGACCGGGGCGCTGGCCAAGACCGCGTCGGGCGCGCTGGAGCGCCAGCCCTATCTGCGGGTGACCAATCTGGCCGAGGCGATGGAGCAGCTGCGGCGCATGGGATTTACGCTGCTGGGGCTCGACGGTGACGCGCCGCAAACCCTTGCGGGCGCGCTGGCGGGGCTGGGCACACGGCCGTTGGGGCTGGTGCTGGGCGCCGAAGGGCCGGGGCTGCGCGACAAGACCAAGGCCACCTGCGACGCGCTGGCAAAAATTCCCTTCGCGCGCGGGTTCGGCTCGCTGAACGTGTCGAACGCGGCGGCGGTGGCGCTTTATGCGGCGGCGCAGCGGGCGGATTGATGCCGGCGGATGCGATCACATCCGCGCGACAGTTTGTTCGCGGGGGTTTGAAGTTGCATCTGGAATACCTACATTACAGTGACGAGGCGCGGCACCGGAACTGCTGCGCTTTACCTCACTGTCCCTCGTTCCGTTACTGGCGCCTGGGCCTTGGCCCGGGCGCTTTTTCATGGAGTGTGCGAATTGCCCGCCTCAAGCGAAGCCGAATTGCGCCAGATTCTATCGCAAACCCGGGTGATTGCGGTGGTCGGCATTTCCGCCAATACCGCGCGACCGTCGCACCGGGTGGCGCGGTTTCTGCAATCGAAGGGCTACCGCGTGGTGCCGGTGAACCCGGGACTGGCGGGGCAGACCTTGCTGGGCGAAAAGGTCTGGCCCGATCTGGCTTCGATCCCGGCTGGCATGGGCGTCGATATGGTCGATGTCTTTCGCCGGTCGGACGCGGTGCCGGGGATCGTCGCGGCGGCGCTGGCGCATCTGCCGGGGTTGCGCACGATCTGGATGCAGCTTGGCGTCAGCCATGAGGCTGCGGCGGCGCAGGCGCGGGCGCGCGGCGTGGCGGTGGTGCAAGACCGCTGCCCGGCGATCGAATACCCGCGGCTGATGGCGGCCTGAGGCGCGGGCTGCGGGCGAAGGGGGGCTGTCAGCCCCCCTCTTGGCGCGACGCGCCAATTCACCCCCCGAGGATATTTGCACAAAGAAGAAGCGGCACGTGCCTCAGACCCCAAGCCGGTCGCGCAGGCTGAACCAGGTCATCGCCGCCACCAGCAGCGGCCAGCGCAAGGTGGCGCCGCCGGGAAAGCGCGGCTGTGGCAGGCCCGCCATCAAGTCGAACCCCGCGGCATCGCCCGCCGCCGCCTCGGCCAGCATGCGGCCGGCCAGCGTGGCCATGGCAACACCGTGGCCGGAAAAGCCCGAGGCAGACAGCATGCCCGGCGCCGGGCGGGCAAAATGCGGCAGCCGGTTCATGGTGATCGCCAATGTGCCGCCCCAGGCATGGCTGATCGGCACATCGGCCAGGAACGGATAGATCCGCAGCATCGGCCGGCGCACGGTTTTCACGATGTCGGGGAAGCGGTAGCCGTAGCTTTCGCCGCCACCGAAGATCAGTCGCGAATCGGGCGACAGGTGCCAGTAACTGACCACGAAACGGCTGTCGGCCACCGCCACGTTGCGCCTGAGCACCCGTTCGGCGTGCGCGCCAAGCGGTTCGGTCGCCACGACGAAATTGTTGATCGGCATCACATGCGCCGCCACCCGCGGCGCCAGCGCGCCGAGATAGCCGTTGCAGGCAAAGATGACCTGATCTGCCGTCACCTCGCCCGCGGCGGTGCGCAGACGGTGCCGGCGGCCAGGCGTGATCGCGATCACCTCGCTTTGTTCGAATATCCGCGCCCCGGCGGCCAGCGCCGCACGTGCCAGCCCGAGCGCATAGTTCAGCGGATGCAGATGCCCGGCGCCGATGTCGATGTCGCCGCCGCAAAAGCCGGGCGCCGGCAGGATCTCGGCCAGCGCCGCGGCATCAAGCGGGGTGACCAGATTGTAGCCATAGCTTTTCGCCAGTTTTTCGGCGTTGGCGCGCGCATGCGCGACCTCGCGCGCGCTGCGGCAGGCGTGCACGATGCCGGGGGCGTAGTCGCAGCCGATGCCGTGGCGCGCGATCAGATTGTGCAGCAGCGCCTTGGCATCCTGCCCAAGATCCCAAAGCCGCCGCGCCGTCTCGCGCCCCAGCATCGCCTCCAGCGCGCCCTGTTCCAGCCGCTGGCCGGAACCGACCTGGCCGCCGTTGCGCCCGGAAGCGCCAAAGCCAACGCGCTGCGCTTCCAGCACCACGACGTCAAGGCCGCGCTCGGCCAGATGCAGCGCTGCCGACAGCCCGGTGTAGCCAGCGCCGATAATGCAAACGTCGGCGCACCGCCGGCCCTGCAACGCCGGCTGCGGCGCGAAAGGCGTTGCGGTGGCGGCATACCAACTTGGCGGGTGCTGCCCGGGGCGGTCGTTGGCGTGCAGAAGATTCATACGTTCAGCAGCAGGTGCTGGCGCTCCCACGGGCTTATGACCTGAAGGAACTCTTTGTATTCGTTGCGCTTGACCGCTTCGTAAACGTCGATGAAGTCGCTGCCCAGCACCTCGCGCACCGCCGCGCTTTCCGACATAAGATCCAGCGCATCGCCCAGGTTGAAGGGAAATTCGTCCTGCGCGATATAGGCATCGCCCTTGCATTCCGGGCGCGGCGGCGCCTTGGCCATGAGCCCCAGATAACCGCAGGCCAGGCTGGCGGCAAAACCGAGATAGGGGTTGCAGTCCATCCCTGCCAGCCGGTTTTCCAGCCGCCGCGAGTCGGCCCCCGAAATCGGCACGCGCAGGCCCGTGGTGCGGTTGTCGCGGCCCCATTCCAGGTTGATTGGCGCCGCGAAGTCGGGAACATAACGGCGGTAGCTGTTCACGTAGGGCGCCAGCAGCGCGATGACGGCGGGCAGGTGCTTTTGCATCCCGGCGATAAAATGCAGGAATGCCGAGGTTTCCTGGCCGCGCGCGCCGGAAAAGATGTTCTTGCCGGTTGTCGTGCTGATCACCGAATGGTGGATGTGCATCGCCGAGCCCGGCTCGCCCTCGATCGGCTTGGCCATGAACGTGGCAAAACAGTCGTGACGCAACGCCGCCTCGCGGATCAGCCGCTTGAAATAGAAGATCTGGTCGGCCAGGTCCACCGGGTCGCCATGCGCGAGGTTGATTTCGACCTGCGCCGCGCCACCTTCCTGCAGGATGCCGTCAATCTCGAACCCCTGCGCCTCGGCAAAGTCGTAGATATCGTCGATCACTTTGCCGTATTCATCCACCGCCGACAGCGAATAGGCCTGTTTCGCCGCTGCCGGGCGGCCCGAGCGGCCCATCGGCGGGATCACCGGCATGTTCGGGTCGGTGTTGCGCGCGACGAGAAAAAACTCCATCTCCGGCGCGACCACCGGTCGCCAGCCCTGGGCCTCGTAAAGCGCCATCACGCGCTTCAAGACGTTGCGCGGCGCGATCGGCACCGGGCGCCCTTGCTGGTCGAGCACGTCATGAATGACCTGCAAGGTCACGTCCGCAGTCCAGGGTGCTGCGGTGGCAGTCGCGAAATCGGGCACCAGAACCATGTCGGGTTCGGTAAAGGCGCCCGCCGGGTTGTCGGCCCAATCGCCGGTGATGGTTTGCAGAAAGATCGAATTCGGCAGGTAGAAATGCTTCTGATGCGCGAATTTCGAGGCGGGCATCGCCTTGCCGCGCGCCACCCCGGCAATGTCGGGAACCACGCATTCGACCTCGTCAGGGCGGCGACCGCCGATGTAGTCGCGGGCGGCTTGCGGAAGCTTGTCCATCCAGTCGGACATGGGGGGCCTTTCGGGCTCAGGGGGTGTTGCGGGGACGCTTGAAAAAGGCGGCGATGCGGTCGGCGATGGCGGCGGCGCCGTTCGGCGTGCCAAGCCGCGCCCGCGCCGCCTGCATCAAGGGTTCGGGCACCAGGCCGGGGCCGCGGCTGCGCAACAGCCCCTCGACAAAGGCGTCGCTGAATTCGGGATGCGCCTGCACCGACAATGCGCGATCACCGTAAGCGAGCCCGGCATAGGCGCAGAACGGGTTGGAGGCGATCACCTCGGCGCCGGGCGGCAATTTGGTGACCTGGTCGCGGTGCCAGGCGTTCAGCGTGATGGTTTCGCCGCTGAAGTCGTAATCTTGTGGGCCGACCGCCCAGCCACCGCCGAACGGATCGACCTTGCCGCCCAGCGCCTGCGCCAGAATCTGGTGACCAAAGCAGATGCCGACGATTGGCACCGCGGCGGCGTAGGCCTCGCGCAGGAATGCCTCAAGCCGCGGGATGAAGCGGTGCTCTTCATAGGCGCCGTGGCGCGAGCCGGTGACCAGCCAGCCCTCGCAATCATGCACCGAGGCGGGGAAATCGTCGCCCTCGACGTGATAGCTGCGAAAGCCGAGGCCGCGGTTCGCCAGCAGCCGGGCAAACATGTCGGGGTAATCGCCAGCCTCGGCCCGCAGCACGTCGGGCGATTGGCCGGTTTGCAGAATGCCGATCAGCATGAAACGCCTGAACTTGGGTGCGCGCAGCCTAGCCTTGGCGGCGGGGGCGGCGCAAGGGGGCAAGGGTGCGGGCGCAGCCCGTCGCTGGCTGGGTCTTGAACCCGGCGGCGCAGCTTCCGGCGACCGTCAGATGGGTATTTGGGCAATGAAGAAGCCGATGCGAACGCTTTTGCGGATTCTTCCTTGCTGAAATATCCCCGGGGGTCCGGGGGCTGGCCCCCGGCCTTCAGACCGTCTCGAGATAAAGCTCGGATTGTTCCTGATCGGAAAGCTCGGCCATGTAGTGGATTTCCTGGCGCTTGGTCATCAGATAGTTCTCGATCAGTTCCGGCGCGAAAATGCGTTTGATCTGGGCGCAGCCGGCGAATGCCTCAATCGCGGCTTCCCAGGTGGCGGGAAGTTGCGGCAGGTTCTTTTCATAGGCGTTGCCGACGATCGGGGCGGGCGGGGAAAGGCAGTCTTCGATGCCGTTCAGCGCCGCACCCAAAACCGCGGCGATCATCAGATAGGGGTTCACGTCGCCGCCCGCAACGCGGTGCTCGATGCGCCGTGCGGCGGGGCGCGAGGCGGGAATGCGCAGCGCCGCGGTGCGGTTCTCGAAGGCCCAGCCGATGCCGGTGGGGGCGTGTTCGTTGGGCACCAGCCGGTCGTAGCTGTTTTCGTGCGGCGCCAGGATCAGCGTCGAGCCGGGCATCGCCGCCATCAGCCCCGCCACCGCCTGGCGCATTTCCTCGGCGCCTTCGGGGGTGCCGTCGTTGAAGATGTTGCGGCCCTGCGCGTCAAGCACCGAAAAATGCATGTGCATGCCGTTGCCCGACCACATGTCGTAGGGCTTGGCCATGAACGAGGCGGCAAAGCCGTGCCGCCGCGCCAGCCCCTTGACCAGCATCTTGAACAGCCAGGTGTCATCCGCCGCCTTCAGCGCGTCGCCCTGGTGCACGAGGTTAATCTCGAACTGCCCCGGCCCGGCCTCGGAAATCGCGGTGTCGGCGGGAATGTCCATTTCTTCGCAGGCCTCGTAAAGCGCCGTGAAGAAGGCATCGAAGGCGTCAAGCGCGCGCAAGGAGAGGATCTCGCCGCCGGTGCGTCGCTTGCCCGAGCGGGGACTGGGCGGCACCCGCAGCTTGGTGCCGCTGTCGTCGATCAGGAAGAATTCAAGCTCGGTTGCCACCACCGGGGTCAGGCCGGCGTCGGCGTATCGGTGCACGACGGATGCCAGCGCCTGGCGCGGATCGCCAGCATAGGGGCGACCGTCCATGTGGAACATCCAGATCGGCAACAGCGCGGTTGGCGCTTCAAGCCAGGGCATCGGCACGAAGCCGCGTTCGGTCGGCATCAAGATGCCGTCGACATCGCCGGTTTCGAACACCAGCGGGCTGTCTTCGATGTCTTCGCCCCAGATGTCGAGGTTCATCACCGAAAACGGAAAGCGGGTGCCCTCGGTGAACACCTTGCTGGCAAAACGGGCGGGGATGCGTTTGCCGCGCGCCACCCCGTTCAGGTCCGCCGCCGCCACGCGGATCGTGCGCACCTCGGGGTGTTCTCTCAGCCAGTCCATGTCGTCTCACCTGATGATCTGCGGCCTGATCCTCAGGCGGGGGCGGGCCCCCGGCAGATGGCGGTTCAGGCGGCGGTTGGCCCATCCGAACAGCCCGATCAGCGCCAGCGTCAGAAGCACGAAATAGAAGGCGGCGATCGGGTAGGGAACGAAAGGGTTGAAGGTCTTGTCGGCGAAAAACTTCGCATAGTAAAGCGCGTCGCCCTTTTGCTGGAAGGACGGAAAGCCGGAAAAGAACACCAGCGTGGTGGCGTGGAACAGGAAAATCGCCTCGTTGGTGTAGCTGGGCCATGCCAGGCGCAGCATGGTCGGCCACAGCACGCGGCGGAACTTGGCCCAGCCGGTCATGCCATAGGCGTCGGCGGCCTCGATATCGCCCTTGGGCACCGCCATCAGCGCGCCATAGAAGATTTCGGCGGAATAGGCGGCGGTGTTCAGAAACAGCACGATCAGCGCCCCGGCCCAGGCCTTGGTCAGCCAGGAGGTGGCGACGGTCAGCCCGAACACGTCGATGCCGGCGCGCGGCAGCAGCACCAGCGCCTCATAGGCCAGGAAGAACTGGATGAACAGCGGCGAGCCGCGAAAGACGAAGATGAACCATTCGGCGGGTTTGCGCAGCCAGCGACTGCGCGCCGATTTTGCCAGCGCCAGCCCGGTGGCGGCGAAAAAGCCGAAGGCAAGCGCCAGCACCGCGAAATAGATGTTCCAAAGCAGGCCCGAGCCGATCAGCGTGAACTGGTGGCACAGCGTGAAACCGGTGCGCGGCAGCAGTTGCGCGCCGATCCCGACCGAGCGCAGCCCGTAATCCATGATGATCTGGGTGCAGCTCATCGCCCCGCCTTCCGCATCGCTTCGCCCGCCATCGTCGCCTGCCCGCGCGTCAGCCGGCCGGTCACGCGGCGCAGCACAATTTCGGAAACCTTGGTCATCGCAAGATAAAACACCAGCAGCGCGAGAAAATACCACAGCCGCCAGTCGGGATGCGGAAAGTCGTAGATCGCCGATTTGCGTGCACCCAGCTCGCGCGCCCAATACACGATGTCGGCGACGCCAAGCAGAAACAGCAGCGGCGTCGCCTTGATCAGGATCATCCAGAGGTTGGAAAGTCCGGGCAGCGCATAGACCCACATTTGCGGTATCAAGACGCGGCGGCTGACCTGGCGACGGCTCATGCCATAGGCTTCGGCGGTTTCAAGCTGCGCATGCGGCACCGCCTGCATAGCGCCGAACAGCACGTTGGCGGCAAAGGCACCGAACACCACCGAAAACGCCACTACTGCCAGTGCAAAACCGTAAAGCTCATGCACCGATTGCGGACTGGCGGACAGCGGCAGCTTGGCCGCCGCGCAGACCACGAAATCGCTGCCCTGGCGCACCGGTGCGGTCCATTCCGGGCACAGGGTCTTGTGGCGCAGCCATTCCAGCCCCTGATCGAGCGCCACCGGCACGAAGAGGAAAAACACGATGTCGGGCACGCCGCGCACCATCGCGGTATAGCCCTTGCCCAGCCAGCGCAGTGGCGCCACGTGCGAACGTGCCGCAAGCGCGCCGCCAAAGCCGAAAGCCAGCGCGATCGGCGCGGTGATCGCGATCAGCGTGAGCACGGTCAGGAACGACCAATAGAACAGGATCTGCTTGCCTGTGGTCAGGTAGCACAGGGTCCAGGCAAGGCCCTCAAGCGTCTTGGGATCGGCGCAGCTTTCCAGCATGATGATGCGCGGCGGGCCTGAAGGCATCGGGCGCCTTCAGGCCCGCCGCTGTCAGATCAGAACAGCACGGCTTCGGCGCCGAACCATTTGGTGATCATCGTGTTCAGCGAACCATCGGCCTTCAGCGCGGCAATCGCCGCTTCGAACTTGGCGCGAAGCTCGGTATCGGTCTTGCGCAGGCCCATGCCGACGCCGCCGCCAAGCTGCACCTCTTCGCCGGCCCAGACGAACTCGCCCATCGATTCGGTCACGAAGGACAGCAGCGCATCCTTGTCAGCAAACACCGCATCGGCCTCGCCATTCTTCACCGCCGCCACGGTATCGTCGAGCGTTGCAAATTCCATCAGTGTGGCGCCGCTGCCGGCGATGTAGTCGGCCTGAATGGTGCCGACCTGCGCCGCGATGTTGCCCATGACATTGGCATCGGCCTTCATCGCCATATAGGCGGAAGCCGCCGGCGGAATGTAGTTTTGCGTGAAGTCGATCACCTCGGCGCGCTCTTCGGTGATGCTCATGCCGGCGATGATCGTGTCATAGTTGCCCGAAAGCAGGTTGGGGATGATGCTGTCCCAGTCGGTGGTGACCCATTCGCAGGTCAGCCCGGCCATGTCGCAGATCTTGTCGCCAAGCTCGCGCTCAAAACCGTCAACCTCACCCTTGTCGTTGATGAAGTTGTAGGGCGGGTAGGCGCCTTCGGTGCCCATGCGGATCGTCTGGGCACTTGCAACGCCGGCGCCAAAGGCAAGCACGGCGGTCATCAGGATCAGTTTCTTCATTGGGTAACTCCCTGTCAGGTGGTTGTTGTTCTTGAAAGTCATGCGACCATCGTCGCGGATAGAAACTGTTTCAGGCGCTCGGTCTGCGGCGCGCCGAACAGCGCATCGGGCGGACCTTCTTCTTCGATCCGGCCCTGATGCAGGAACACGACGTGGCTCGATACATCGGCCGCCAGCCGCATGTCATGCGTGACAAGGATCATGGTGCGGTGTTCGCCCGCCAGATCCTTGATCACCTTCACCACCTCGGCCTGCAATTCGGGATCGAGCGCCGAGGTCGGTTCGTCGAACAGCAGCGCCTTGGGCTGCATGCACAGCGCGCGCGCGATCGCGGCACGCTGCTGCTGGCCGCCGGAAAGCTGCGCCGGCCAGTTGTCGGCCTTGTCGCCGATGCCGACCTTTTCGAGCAGCGCGCGGGCCCGCGGTTCCACCGTTTCGCGCGGCTCGCGCAGCACGGTCGACGGCGCTTCCATGACGTTTTGCAGCACCGACATGTGCGACCACAGGTTGAACTGCTGGAATACCATGGCAAGGTTGGTGCGAAAGCGCACCACCTGCGCGCGGTCAGCGGGGCGGCGCGCCAGCCCGGTGCCGCGCCATTTCACCGCCTCGCCTTCAAACAGCACTTCGCCCGCCTGGCTGTCTTCCAGCAGGTTGCAGCAGCGCAGCAGCGTCGATTTGCCCGACCCGGACGAGCCGATCAGGCTGACCACCTGGCCGCGCTCGGCGCGGATGGATACGCCTTTCAGCACCTCAAGGCTGCCATAGCTTTTATGCAGGTCGCAGAT
>Ga0326597_10002007_pt1 | contig 31114 bp, 35 predicted proteins | sample RVTome_12_FD_203789 | JGI IMG/M metagenome (GOLD analysis project Ga0326597, IMG submission 203789) | Soil microbial communities from uranium-contaminated site in the Upper Colorado River Basin, Wyoming, United States - RVT100D185 | ecosystem: Environmental > Terrestrial > Soil > Contaminated >...
TCCATGAACGTCGCGGACAGCAGCTGGCCGTGCGGGTCGTAGGGCATCCGCTCGAGGAGGGCCCAGCCGATCCCCTGGGCGGCGGCGCCGTGTATCTGGCCTTCGATCGCCGCGGGGTTGAGCGCGCGCCCCACGTCCTGGACCACGACCTGGTCGAGCACCCGCACCTGGCCGGTCTCCATATCCACCTCGACCTCGGCCAGGTGCGCGGCGAAGGCGGGTGAGCGCGCGATGGTTGCCGTCGAGCCCCGTCCGTACACGGGCTCGTACTTGCCCCCGAACTGCATCGACGCCCTGGCGAGGGCGGCGATGGGCACGGCCTTGCCCGGCGCGCCGCGCACCTGGATTGTCCGGTCGACCAGCTCGAGGTCCTCCACCGCCGCCTCGAGGTGACGCGCGGCGATGGCGAGGAGCTGCCGCCTCGCATCACGCGCGGCCTTCTCGACCGCCGCGCCCACGGTGTACGTGATCTTGCTCCCGCCGCTCGAGCCGGCGTACGGCGCCGCTTCGGTGTCAGCGTTGACCACCCGGATGAGTCCCGCATCCAGCCCGAAGGCTTCCGAGGCGATCTGGGCGAAGGCCGTGTTGGTCCCGCTCATGTCCACGGTGCCCACGATGATGGACAGCGTGCCGTCGCGCTCGAGGCGGCAGACCGCGTTGGCCGGCTCGATGCCGCCCATCCAGCCGCCGAGGGCGACCCCGACTCCGCGCTTCAGCCGGGTATCGGATCCGGCCGACGCCTTGCGGCGGCCCCGTTCCTCCTTGAGCCGCTCGAGGCAGGGGCGGAGCCCGATGCGCGGCCACGTGTTGCCGTTGGCCATGAGGTCGCCCTCGGCCGAGGCGTTGAGAAGCCTCAGGTCGAGCGGGTCCATGGCGAGCGCGCGGGCCATCTCGTCCAATTGCGATTCCAGCGCGAAGGCCGCCTGGACGGCGCCGGGAGCGCGGTAGGCGCCGTTGCCCGCCTTGTGGGTCAGCACCTCGTAGCCGCGGATGTCCATGTGGGGCAGGCGGTAGCAGCTGCCGAGCAGCAGGCAGGCGATGCCGAGCGGCGCGCCCGCATAGGCGCCGGCGTCGAAGATCACGCGCGCCTGGAGCGCCGTCAGCCTGCCGTCCTTGGCGATGCCGGTCTTGAGCTCGAAGACGCTCGCGGGCGCGGGGGTGGTCGCCAGGAACTCCTCGGTGCGCGTGAGCACGAGCGAGACGGTCCGCCTGAGAGCGATCGCGAGCGCAGCGGCGAGAGGCTCGAGGAGGACGAACTTGCCGCCGAAGCCGCCGCCGAGCGGCGTCGCGACGATGCGCACTTGGTGCTCGGGCAGGCCCAGGGCCTCGGCGACCTCCGAGCGCGTGTAGAAGAGCGCCTGGGTGGTCGTCCACACGGTGACGCTGCCGAGCGCGTCCACCTGCGCCAGGGCCGCGCGGGGCTCGAGGTAGCCCTGGTGGACGATGCTCGTGCGGTAGGTGCGCTCGATGACGACGCCCGCCTCGGCGAAGCCCTTGGCCGGGTCGCCGCGCGTGAAGTGCTGGGTGCTCGCGATGTTGGGCCCGAGCGCTTCCTTGAGCGCCGCGCCGCCGCCGGCCGCGCCGTGCTGGCCAAGTTCGGCGTCATCGCCTTCGCCGCCCGCCTCGCGCACGGGCGGGGCGTCGGGCCGCATGGCCTCGAGCACGTCGACCGCGGCGGGCAGGGCCTCGTACTCGATCTCGACCAGCGCCGCCGCGTCCTCGGCCACCGCCTCGCTGTCGGCCACGACCGCGACCACCGGGTGCCCCACGAAGCGGACCGTGTCGAGCGCCAAGGGGCAGCGGTTGCGGTCGGACGGGTCCTGCTTGGCCAGCGGCAGGTCGCGCCCGCCGAAGACGCCGACCACGCCGGGCAAGGCCCCGGCGGCGCGCGCGTCCACCTTGAGAATGCGCGCGTGGGCGTGATGCGAGAGCACGAGGCGGGCGTGCAGCGTGCCCGGCTGAGCGAGGTCCGCGGCAAAGCGCGTGAGGCCCGCCGCCTTCTCCCCGCCGTCCACGCGGGGGAGGGACTGGCCGATGCTGGACGCACGGGGCATGGTCTATCTCCGGTGCTCGGCGCCGATGGCCGAGAGATCCTCGGGAGTGAGCGTGAAGTCGAGCGCGCCCGCGTTTTCGCGGACGTGCTGGGGGCGCGTCGCCTTCGGGATAGCGAAGAGCGACGGGCGGCGTGTGAGGAAGTTGAGCGCGACCTGGCGTGGCGTCCGGCCGAGACGCTTGGCGACGTCGGCGACGGCCCCACGCATGAAGCCGCCTCGCGCCAGCGGCGTGTAGCCCACGACGGCGATCCGCTCCCGCTCGCAGTGCGGCACGACGTCCTTCTCGATGTCGCGGTCGCGCAGGTGGTAGAGGACCTGGTTGCAGGCGAGGCGGATCTTGCCGAGCGCCGCCTGGGCGGCCTGCATCTGCGCAACGTCGAAGTTGCTCACGCCGGCGAAGCGTGTCTTGCCCGCGGCGACGAGCTCGGCCATGGCGCGCATGGTGTCCTCGATGGGGTGCCGCCCGCTCCACCAGTGCAGGAGGTAGAGATCCACGTGGTCGGTACGCAGGCGCTTGAGCGAGCGCTCGCACGCGTCGAGCGTGCCCTTGTACGACGCGTTCGAGGGCAGCACCTTGGTGGCGATGAAGACCCGGTCGCGCTGCCCCCCGACCGCCTCGGCGACGATCTCCTCGGCATGGCCGTCGGCGTACATCTCGGCCGTGTCAATGTGGGTCAGGCCCAGCTCGATGCCGAGCCTCAGCGCGGCGACCTCGTTCTTGCGGATCCGCTTGTCCTCGCCCATGTGCCAGGTGCCCTGACCGATGACGCTGACGGGGACGCCGGTGGGTCCGAACGTGCGCATGTGCACACGCGAAGTGTACACCGCGCGTCCGCAGGCTGCCGAGAAGGGTCCAGACGCGAGGCGGCGCCCGAGGGCTGCACGCAAGGCGTACGACAATCTCAGCCCTCGCCTGGCCTTCGAGAATCAGGAGGTCATGAAGACCATCCGCGGCTGAGTCGACTTCGGGCGGGTTGGGGGTCAAGGCCGCGCTTGACAACGGCGCCACGCCCCGCTAGAAAGACCCCGGAGGCACCCATGATCGCGCGGATTCTCCCGAGCCCGACTCCGGCGCGCGCGGCAGCCATCCTGCGGGAGGTCTTCGGCCGCATCCAGGCGCCCGTGGCCTTCCGGCTGTGGGACGGCAGCGAGGTGCGGCTGGCCGGCGACAAGCCTCTCTGCGCCGTCGTCATCAAGTCGGCGGAGACCTTCCTGCGCCTGATCCTGCACCCGCGGCCCTACGACTTCGCCGTCGCCTACGTGAACAGCGCGGTCGACTTCGAGGGCGATATCTTCGCGATCATGCCTGTCGCCAACGAGGTCGAGGAGCTCCGCGTGCCGCTGTTCCTGAAGCTCCGGCTCTTGCTCTCGCTGTGGAAGGGCTGAGGGGAAGGGCTGAAGCCGTGAGCCAGCACGCCTCCGCCTTCGATGTCATCGTCGTCGGCGGTGGTCCGGGGGGCAGTACGGCCGCCTGGCGGCTCGCGAAGGCTGGCCTGCGGGCGCTCGTCCTGGACGCCGCCGTGTTCCCGCGAGTGAAGATCTGTGCAGGCTGGGTGACGCCTGAGGCGTTCCGTGACCTCGAGGTCGACCCCGACAAGTACCCGCTGACCATCCAGCCATTCTCGGCCTGCGTCCTCGAGTTCGAGGGTGCGCGGCACGAGACGGGCTGGCGGACGCCCGCCAGCTACGGCATCATCCGTCGCGAGTTCGATCTCTACCTCCTCGAGCGCGCGGCCGCTGCGGGCGCCGATGTCCGCTGGGGGATCCACGTCACCGGCGTCGAGCAGCGCCCCGACAGCATCGCCGTCCGGACCGACCGCGGCCGCTTCGAGGCGCCGCTCGTGATCGGCGCGGGCGGCCACCGCTGCCCTGTCGCCCGGGCGCTGGGCGAGGTTTCCTCACGGGAGGAGGTGGTGGTGGCGCAGGAGAGCGAGACGCGGCTCCCGCCCGAGTGGGTGGAGCGCCTCGGGCCCTTCCTGCGCGCGCCCGAGCTCTACGTCGAGCCGGACCTCCGAGGCTACGGCTGGTACTTTCCCAAGCAGGACTTCGTCAACATCGGTATCGGTTGCACGGGTGGCGGTGACGGTAGTCTGCCGCGCCGGCGCGAGACCCTGGTGGCCGCGCTGCGCGCCTCCGGGAGGCTGCCGGATGACATGCCCATCGAGCCCTTCAAGGGGCACGCCTACGTCGTGCGCCGCCGGGCGCCGCGCAGGCTGTCGGGCCCCCGCTTCATGCTGGTGGGGGACGCGGCGGGGCTCGCCCGTGATCTCTCGGGCGAAGGCATAGGGCCGGCCATCCGGAGCGGCATCCTCGCGGCGGAGGCGGCGCGGGCCTTCCTCCAGGCGGGCACCCCGCTCGACAGCTACGCGAGGCAGGTCGCCGCGCTGTACGGGCCCGGGGAGCCCGGCTGGCTGGAGCGCCAGCTGGAGCGGCTGCCGGAGGCTGTGGCGCGGCTCGCGGTAAGGGTCGTGCTCAGGCTGGGGCTGGCGAGGCGACGCATCGTCTTTGACGGGATATTCGGCATGAAGGAGGCGTGATCATGAGTCGCAGGTCACGGCGACGGGACGCCCAGGCCATCGCGCACCACTACGACATCTCGAACGACTTCTACGCTCTCTTCCTCGACCCGCTCATGCTCTACACCTGCGCCTACTACCGCGAGCCGGACGGCAAGCTCGAGGCGGCGCAGCGGGATAAGGTGGACCTCGTCTGCCGCAAGCTCCGCCTCAAGCCGGGCGAGACCCTCCTCGACATCGGCTGCGGCTGGGGCGGCCTCTCCATCTGGGCGGCTCAGCACTATGGCGTCACGGCGCACGGGGTGACGCTCTCGCGCGCCCAGGCGGAGTGGGCCGCCGCCCGCATCAAGCGGGAAGGCCTCGAGGGGCGCTGTCTCGTCGAGTACCGCGACCTGCGCGACCTGCCCGCGGGCGCCCGCTACGACAAGATCGCGGCGATCGGCGTCATCGAGCACGTCGGGATCCCGCACTACCCGGCGTTCTTCGGCAGCGTTCGCGAGATGCTCAACGACGGCGGACTGTACCTCAACCACGGGATCCACCACGAATTCCACTGGAGGCAGACCAGCCAGACCGACTTCCTCTACGAGCAGGTCTTCCCGAACGGTGATCTCTCCGGCGTCTCGGAGACCATGACCGAGATGGAACGCGCCCGCTGGGAGGTCCTCGACGTCGAGAACCTGCGCCTTCACTACGCGCGCACCTGCCGCCAATGGGTCGAGCGCCTCCAGGCCCGTGCCGACGAAGCCCGGGCGATCGCCGGCGAGCGCACGTACCGGACCTGGCTGCTCTATCTCGCGTGCTCGTCGATGGCCTTCGAGAGCGGCTCGATCGGGCTCTACCAGTTCCTGCTGCGCAAGCAGTGGGACCGGGTGGGCTCGGCCGCGGCCACGACTCGCGAAGACCTCTACGCCTGAGCCGTCCGCGCTTCCGCATTCGCTCGCGCCCCCGGCCCCCGGATGGGATAATGCCGGGAGCGTCGCGCATCTCTCGTTCGGGAGGCGGTGGTCCCGTTCTCGTCACCTTCTAGGGGCAGGCGCCCGATCCGCGCGTTCTCCTGCGCGCTGGTGTTGCTCTCGGGCGCTCTCCTCCGGCCCGCTCTCGGCGCCGGGGGGGAGGGCGCGCCCGAGCTCCCGCCGGGCGTGCCGCCTGCCGAGCTGGCGCGCATCGAGAAGGTCCTCGCCCAGGCGACCGTCTCGGCGCGCGTCGAGGCGGAGCCGTACCCGCTGCGGCTCGACGTCTTCGACTACCTGCTGGACCACCCGGACTTCGCCACGCAGGTGACGCGCGCGCTGAAGCTGGCGCGATACCGCATCTGGCGCACCGCCGACGGTCTCAACCTCGACGACGGCTGGGGCGTCACGGGGCTCATCACGCCGATGTACGGAGGCCGCGGCCTCCGCGTGATCTACGCGCGCGGGCGCTTCGAGCAGAGGGCGCTGCCCGACATCAGCGGCCAGGCCGTGATCCTGCTCCGCTACGCCGACGGCCCGGGTTCAATGGGCCGGCCGGAGCTCGCCACCACCATGGAGGTCTTCGCGCAGCTGGACAGCGCGATGGTCGCGACGCTCGCCGGCTCGATCGCGCGGTCCAAGGCCACGAGCGAGGCGCGGCACGTGCTCAAGGTCTTCTCGCGGCTGTCCACGCACCTCGAGCGCCGCACCGACGAAGTCCTGGCGGAGCTGGGCCGGCGCCCCGATGTCTCACGCGCGGAGCTCGACGGGTTCCGCAAGGTGCTCGGCCGGTAGCGCGTCCTCGCCAGGAGGCAACGCCACGCCAGGCGGCCGGGACCTGTCGGCGGGGGCGGGGGCTGCGCATCCGGCTGCGCCACCCTACCCTGGCGTGAATCGCAGCCCTTCGGGCTGCGCACACTTGGGAAGGGCCCACTCCGCCGGATGCGCAGCCCCCGCCCCCGCCGACAGGTCCCGGCCGGGTTTGGCTTGCTTTCGCGGATGACGGGGCTGCTCGCAACGATTGAGGGCTAGAAGTCTGGGGAGCCGTGTCGGTCGAGGATTCGATCGTTGAGGTGGCGGCCGAGGGCTGCCGCGTAGCGGCGCATCCGCTCCGGCATGTTGCTCTGCCCGGCCGGTGCGGGGTCGAGGCCGAAGACGGTCTTCGAGAAATTGAGCGGCCCCTGAACGGCCCAGATCTCGTCGTGCGCGTCGGGCGGGAGGATCCGCGCCGGGTCGCCCACGGCGACCCAGCCGATGGGCACGACGGCGTCGGGGACGAGCGCGGTCTTGATGTGGACGACACCGTTGATGCGGACCGTGCTCCGCGCGCCGATCCGCGCGCCGTTGAAGACGGAGGCGCCGGTGGCGATGAAGACATCGTCCTCGACGGTGCAGCCCGAGAGATGCGCGTGGGGGCCGACCAGGACATGGTCGCCGAGCCGGAGCGGATGCGCCTTCGTGCCGCGCAGGACCGCCTGCTCCATCACGATGCAGTGCCTACCCAGGACGACGGGGCCGCCCTCGGCGGTCAGCACCGCGCCGAAAAGGATGCGGCTCTCCGGCCCGATCGTCACATCGCCGGAGACCGTCGCGTTGGGGGCGACGTAGGCGCTCGCGTGAATGGTTGGACGCCGGCCTTCGTGCTCGAGGAGCATGGCGGCCTCCGTGAGGCTCAGGGGGTGAGCCAGCTGAGCAGGTAGGGCACGCTCAGGACGAGGAGTGTCCCCAGCGCCGCGGCGACGAGCACCACGCGGAACCATCCCGCCGCGAAGAGCGTATGCGTCCCGGGCTCCGCGCGGAGCTTCTCGGCCGAGCTGAAGAGCGCGCCCAGGGCGAGGATCATTCCCCCCGAGAGCATGATGATCCCGAGCGGCCGGATCCAGGGCGGCAGGCCGGAGACGTAGATGGGCAGGCGCGCGCCGATGTTGCCGAGCAGGACGAGCACCGCGACCAGCCAGCGCCGCGTGCGCCACCACACGACCCAGGCCAGGGTTGCCCACATGGCGAGCGCTCCGACGTCCAGCGCGAGCCGCCAGGGGCCGCAGGTCCTGACGGAGCCCTCGCACTTGACCAGAACGATCGCGAACCAGACCCACACCCAGGCGACGAAGAAAACGAGGAGGGCAAAGGCAGCCAGGGGCATCCGGGTTCCGAAGATCTCCGGCGCCAGGTTCCACCAGGCGCGGCCCATGATGACGGCCGCGGCCACCACCCCGATCCAGGCGAGGCCGTGCACCGGCGTCTCGGCCGGGCCGAGCGCGGGCAGGCGCGCGAGCGCGATCACGGCGAACAGGAATATCCCGACGAAGCCCACGAAGGATGCCGTCCGATAGGGCAGCAGGCGATGCGGCATTCGCGTTTCCTCTCAGGACGCCGGGGCGCCGTGGCGACCCGCGCCACCGGCGAAGCGTGCCGCGCCTTCCAGGCTTTCCCCCGAATCGATGGTGGCCTTGCCCAGCTCGAACTCTCTCGCGAGCGCGGCTCCGAGATTCATCCCGAAGGTCTCATGGACGGAGCGGCGGTCGCTCATGACGCAGTTGGGTGGGAAGGCCGCGATCTCTCTCGCGAGTTTCTCCGCCGTCTCGCGCGCCTCTCCGGCCGGGACGACGCGGTTGGCGAGGCCGATGCGCTCGGCCTCGGCCGCGCCCACCGGCCTGCCGGTGAGGATCAGGTCGAGCGCCCGGCTCATCCCGATCAGCCGCGCAAGCCTGATCGTGCCCCCGTCCACGAGCGGCACGCCCCAGCGCCGGCAGAAGACGCCGAACGTCGCCGTCTCCTCCATCACACGGAGATCGCACCATAGCGCCAGCTCGATGCCGCCCGCGACGGCATAGCCGGAGACCGCGGCGATGACGGGCTTGGCGAGCAGCATGCGCGTCGGCCCCATCGGGCCGTCACCCGTCGGTGTGATCCGGCTGCCCTCGCTGCCGAGGGCCTTGAGATCCGCGCCCGCGCAGAAGGTGCCGCCCGCTCCCCAGAGCACGGCGGCGCGCGTGGTGGGATCCGCCTCCACCGCGCGAAACGCCTCGGCCAGGGCGCGGGCGGTCGGCCCGTCCATGGCGTTCTTCCTCTCGGGGCGGTCGATGACGACGGTGGCGACGGCGCCTCTTTGCTCGACACGGACTGACATGACGCGAGCCTCCATGGCTTCAGCGGGCCCGGGGCTGTGTGCCTGCCAGGTAGGCATCCAGCGCGGCCGCGGACGTGAACTCGGGCGTTGTGTCCGGTACCCCGAGATAATACACGGTCAGCGCGGGCTTCCGTACGCGCCACTCAGCCTCGCTCGCGTAGAGGTGGATCTCGCGTCGCGGAAAGTCCGCGAAGCCCGCGCGCGGGCTCTTGACGTCCGCGCGTGTCCCCAGCGGCGCGCCCTCGACGACCGCGGTGCGGCGCCCGGTGAAGGGATCCACGCCCTCCACGCGCAGGTAGGCGTACGCGCCATCGGATTGCTGATGCGGGTGACGACGACGGTCTCCTCCTCCGTCGGTGCCCGGAGCACGCCCCAGGCGATGCCGATGCCGGGCGCGGCGAAGACCGAGTCGGCGCCGTGGACGGTGTCAGCGTGGGCCACCAGCGGGGCCAGCATCGGAAGGGCCAGGAGGGCGAGGAGGATCACGCTCCCCCCTCGAGGATCCAGACGCCCGTCGATGGCACCTCGAGGGTGACAGCCTCGCCCGGAACGAAGACCCGCGACCCGCCCGCGCCGTAGTCCGTGACCTGCAGAGTCTTGTCTTCCACGCGCACCTGGTACTCGATCTTCTCACCGAGGAAGGTCCGCGACACGACCGTCCCGCTCAAGCCCCGCCCGCCGGCGGAGATGGCGATCGACTCGGGGCGAAGCACGAGCGTGACGGACGCGCCGACGGCGGGACGCGGAGCCCCCGCGCCCGCGTGGAGCTTCTGCCCGTGCACCTCGACCTCGACCTCCGCGCCCGCGGCGGCGGTGACGCGAGCACGCAGGAGATTGGTCCTGCCGATGAACTGGGCGACGAACTCCGAGACGGGACGCTGGTACAGCGCTTCCGCGCTGCCCTCCTGGACGATGACGCCCTGCTGCATGACGGCGATCCGGTCGGAGATCGCCATGGCCTCCTCCTGGTCGTGGGTCACGTAGACCGCCGTGATGCCGAGCGCCTTCTGGAGCCGCTGGATCTCACCGCGCATCTGGACGCGCAGCCGCGCGTCGAGGTTCGAGAGCGGCTCGTCGAAGAGCAGCACCCGGGGTCTCACGACGATGGCGCGCGCCAGCGCCACCCGCTGCTGCTCGCCGCCCGAGAGCTGGTGGGGCATCTGGCGGTCGTAGCCGGCGAGCCCCACGAGATCCAGCACCTCACCCACGTGGTGAGCGATATCGACATCGGCGTGCCGCTGGACGCGCAGGCCGTAGGCGACGTTCTCGAAGACCGTGAGATGGGGGAAGAGCGCGTAGCTCTGGAACACGAAGCCGATGTTCCGCTGGTTGGCCATCAGGCGCGTCACGTCCTGGTTCCCGATCCACACGCGCCCAGCGTCGGGCTTCTGGAACCCCGCGATCATCCTGAGCGTCGTGGTCTTTCCGCATCCGGAGGGGCCGAGCAGCGTCAGGAGCTCGCCCGGGCGGACGATCAGGCTCACGCCGCGGACGGCGTAGACCTCACCCTTGACGCCGTGGTCGAAGCGCTTGGTGACGCCCTCGAGCCTGATCGCTACCGGAGTGGGCTTAGCCACCGAGGATGCTCGTGACCCGGAGGCCGCCGCCGGTCTCGAGTCGCCGAAGCGCCCAGGAAATTCCGGCCATCACCGCGAAGACGATGGCGACCACGAGGACGGAGAAGGCCGCCGCGGGGCCGAGCGAGAGCTCCGTCATGTTCTCGAGGATGCGCACCGTGATGAGCGTCCAATTGATGGACACGAGGAAGATGGTCGCGCTGATCGCGGTCATCGATCGGATGAAGACGACGCCGAGCCCCGCGAAGAAGGCCGGCACGATGAGCGGCAAGGTGACGCGCCTGAAGGTCATGCCGCTGCGCGCCCCCAGCCCCTGCGACGCTTCCTCGATGCTGGGATCGATCTGCTGGAGGAGAGCCACCGTGGCGCGGATCCCCGTCGGACTGTAGCGAAAGACGTAGCAGGTGACGATGATGAGCGCCGTGCCGGTGAGCACGAGCGGCGGGCCGTTGAAGGCGATGAGGTACGCGATGCCGACGATGGTGCCGGGCAGGGCGTAGTTGATCATGGAGACCATCTCCAGCGCCCGCCGCCCGGGGAAGCGCGGCCGCGTCACGAGGTAGCCCACGAGGACGCCGAAGAGCCCGCCCAGCGGCATGCCGACGCCCGCAATGATGAGCGTGTCGTGGATCGCCTTGAGTCCTTCCGTGAAGATCACGTGATAGTGCCGCCACGTGAGCGTGTGATTGGCGCCGAAGGCCATGACCACGGAGGCGTAGAAGAGGAGCGCGTAGAAGTATGCGATGACCGCGGCCACGGCCGCGCAGGCCGCGAGCAGGAGCCACCGCGCCCACGGCGCCACGCTCTTGATCAGTGTCGCGGGCCCGGCCTTGCCCGTGACCGTGACGTAGGCGCCGCGGCCGACCCAGTAGCGCTGGAGGAAGTAGACGGCCGCTGCGGGCACGAGGAGCGCGAAGGACAGCACGGCGCCGCCCTTGAAGTCGAAGAGCCCTGTGATCTGAAGATAGGCCTGGGTCGGCAGCACGGGGAAGCTGTTGCCGGCGAGGATCAGCGGTGTGGCGAAATCCGCCAGCGAGGCTGCGAAGAGCAGGAGGAACGCATTGGCGAAGCCCGGCACCGCCAGCGGGAGCGTCACCGTGCGGAAGACCCGCCAGCGCGAGGATCCGAGGGAGAAGGCCATGTCCTCCACGTTGGGATCAATCGCCGCGAGGATGGGCCTGAGGGTCAGGTACGCGATGGGGAAATAGGTCAGGGTCTCCGCGAAGAGTGTGCTGTGAAGTCCATAGGCGGTCGCGTCCTTGATGCCGAGCAGGTGATAGGTGATGAGGCCGCGGGGCCCGAAGGAGAAGATAATGGCGATGGCCGTCGTGAAGGGCGGAGAGACAAGCGGCAGGAGCGTGGTCGCGTCGAGCGCCGCGAGCCAGCCGCGCCCGAGCCCCGCGCGCGCGGCGGCGTAGGCGAAGAGGAAGCCCAGCGCCGTGCCGCCCGCGCCCACGAGCGTCGCCAGCAGGAGGCTGTTGGCGAAAGCCCGGCGGTGGTTGGGGTCGCCGAGGATGCTCCAGACATGGTCGAGCGAGAGGCGTCCGCCCTCGAAGAAGGCGAGCCACGAAAGCCGCGCGAGCGGGAAAAGGACAAAGAGCCCGAGCAGCGCCCAGAGGACGAGGGCCGTCGCCCAGAGGGCCGGGTCGCGCCCGCGCCGTCCCGCAGCCTCCGTCATTCCTTCGCGTTCAGGACCTCGTTGATCCAGCGCTCCACGACGCGCTTGCGGTTCGCCCCCGCGTAGGCGTCGTCGATGGGAAAGATCTTCGCGCCCTTGAGCACTTCGGCCAGGCTCGGCTCGACCTTGACTTCGGGGTTCTCGGGCCAGATGGAATAGGCGCTGAGCTGATCGGCGGCCACTGCGGGTGAGACGAGCGCGGCGGCGGTGACGAAGGCGACAGCGAGCCGGCCAGCCCGGCTCGGGCACGTGACATGTAGACCTCCCTCTCGGTGCGGTGGAAACCGGCGTCGATGGCTGCGAGTTGCCGCGAATCTAGACCGGGGCGTGCGGGGCTGTCAAGGCGCCTACTTGACACCGGGCCGCGTTGGGCCGATTCTCCCCTCCAGCGGAAAGTCAGGGACCGGGAGGGAACCCACAGCAGCGCGGAGGAACCACGATGAGCAGACTCACTCGACGCGATGTCTTGAAATTGGGCGGTGCCGCCGCGGCGGCGGGGCTCGGCTTCCCGGCCGTCCTCCGGGCCCAGGCGAAGGAGATCCCCATGCTGGGGCTCTGGTCCTTCACCGGTGCCTTCTCCGACGTGGGCCCCGTCCTCGACCGCGGCATGAAGATGGCCCTGGAGGAGCGGGGGATGAAGATCCAGGGCAAGAGCATCAAGTACATCACCCGCGACGATGAGACCAAGGCGGGTAGCGCCACGCGCCGGGCCGAGGAGGCCGTCGACGCCGACGGCGTGAAATACATCATCGGTCCCTGGTCCTCGGGCGTCGCCCTGGCCGTGTCGGAGGTCGCCAAGCGAAAGAAGGTCTTCCACTACTTCAGCGGCGGCACCGAGGACATCTCGGGGGCGCGCTGCCACCGCTATTCGTTCCAGTGGGCGGCGAGCCCGTACACGGCCGCCAAGACCGTGGTGGACAACTTCATGCAGGCCAACCCCAAGGCCAAGCGCTGGCACCTCCTGGTGGCCGACTACGCCTTCGGCTGGTCGGTGGAGAAGTACATCAAGGAAGTGGGCAAGGGACACGGAATCGAGTTCGTCGGCGCCGACCGGCACCCGCTCGGCGAGCGCGAGTTCTCCAACTATGTCACGAAGGCTGCCGCCAACAAGCCCGACGTGGTGGTCATGATCAACTTCGGTCTCGACGCCGTCACCGGCGCGCGCGAGATCTTCAACTTCGGGCTCACGCCCAAGGTCCCGCTCATCTTGACGTGGTCCTCCGGCGTCGAGGAGCTGGTGCAGCTCAACCCCGAGATCCGCGAGAACATGTGGGTCGGCTCGAACTTCTACTACACCGCCAACACGCCGGTGGCGAAGGAGTTCGTGAAGAGCTACCAGGCGAAGTTCGGCGGCCCTCCCGGCTATGCGCCCGCCGCGGCCTACGGCATGACGCGGATGATGCTCCACGCCATGGACAAGGCCAAGTCCACCGAGGTGCCGGACGTCATCAAGGCCTGCGAGGGCCTCGAGGTGGACGACCTGGTCGGGCGCATGCGCGTGGACGCGAAGACCCACCAGACGCTGCGGCCGTACTTCTTCATGCGCTGCAAGAAGAAGGCAGCCATGAAGAACCCCATGGACTTCGCCGACATCATTGCGACTGGCTCGACGCCGCTGCCGGCCGAGTACGCCGCCTGCAAAGACATAGGGACGCTCTAGCAGGCCGCTGAAAAGGGCCCAGATGCGAGGCGGCGCCGGAGGGCCGCACGCGAGGCGTACTCCCTGTACGTTGAGCGTGCGGCCGAGGGCGCCAACGAAGCAGATGGGTCCTTTTCAGCGGCCCGCGAGCCTTGCCGCATCGTGAGCACAGCCCTCCTCTTCAGCCAGATCCTCAACGGTCTCGCCACGGGCATGCTCTACGCCTTGATGGGCATCGGTCTCTCGATCATCACCGGAGTGCTCAACATCCCGAACTTCGCCCACGGCGCCCTCTTCGCCCTCGGCGCCTATTTCCTCTACACGGTGATCCAGCTCGTCGGCAACTTCTGGCTGGCCCTCGCGCTCGCGCCACTCGGAGTCGGGCTCCTGGGAGTGCTGATCGAGTACGGGGGAATCCGGCCGCTGTACAAGGCGGGCCACGACTACCAGCTCCTGCTCACCTTCGGACTCTCGCTCATCGTCACGGAGGGCATCATCATCGTCTGGAGCCCCGTCGGCATGAGCCAGCTCCCGCCGCCGCTCCTGCGGGGCGGTGTCGACCTCGGCATCACGTTCTACCCGAAGTACCGTCTCTTCGTGATGCTGGCGGCCGCGCTCCTGGTGCTCGGCGCATGGCTCTTCCTCGAGAAGACGCGCTACGGGGCCATCATGCGCGCGGGCATCGAGGACAAGGAGATGGTCTCCCTCCTCGGCATCGACATCCACCGGCTCTTCACCGCTGCGTTCGCGCTGGGCTGCGTGCTGGCCGGGATCGCCGGCGCGCTGACCGCGCCGATCCGGGGCCTGAACCCCTGGATGGGCGTGGACATGCTCGGCATCGCCTTCGTCGTGGTCGCGCTGGCGGGTCTCGGCAACCTGCTGGGCTCCATCGCGGCGGGGCTGCTCGTCGGCGTCGCCCAAAGCCTCGTGGCGCTGTTCTGGCCCGAGGCCTCGGTGGCGGTGATCTTCGCCGTCATGGCGGCGGTCCTCCTCGTCCGCCCCCAAGGGCTGTTCGGCATCCGATGAGCAAAGCCTGGCTGGCCATCCTGGCCGCGGTCGTCCTGCTCCCGGTCTTCGTCCGGCACGCCATCGCCACCGAGATCTGGATCTTCGCGATCTTCGGGCTGGGACTCAACCTGCTCATGGGCTACACGGGACTGCTCTCCTTCGGCCAGGCCACCTTCTTCGGCTCGGCCGCCTACGTGGCGGGCTACCTGCTGAAGTACCACGGGATCAACGTATTCCTGGCGCTCGGCATCGGGATCGTGGTGGGCGCCGCCTCGGCGGCCGTCGTCGGCTATCTCTGCGTCCAGCGCTCCGGCCTCTACTTCATCATGCTGACCTTCGCGCTGAACCAGATGTTCTACTTCACGGCCTACCAGTGGACGACGGTGACCGGGGGCGAAGACGGCATGCCAGGCGTCCCGCGCCCGAGCATCCTCGGCTTCGACATCCACACTCCGCTTGCGTACTACGCGGCCGTCGCCCTGTTGTTCCTCCTGTCGCTCTGGGTCATGCAGCGCATCGTCGAGTCGCCGCTCGGCAAGATCCTGCAGGCCATCCGCGAGAACGGGCTGCGGGCGGAAGCCCTGGGCTACAACGTTTCCCGCATGAAGCTCGCCGCCTTCGTGGTGGGCGGCGCCTTCTCGGGCCTTGCCGGGGTGCTCTACGCCATGCTCTTCGGCATCGTGCCACTCGAGTCCATCGGCTTCGTGTTCTCCGGCAATGTCGTCTTCGCCACCCTCATCGGAGGCTCGGGCTCCCTCTACGGGCCCGTGATCGGCTCGTTCGTGTTCATCTGGCTCTCGGAGTCCGTCAGCTCCATGTGGGCGCGCTGGCCGCTGCTGCTCGGCGTCGCCTTCGTGATCGTGGTGCTGTTCTTCCGGGGTGGGGTGGTCGAGGCGTGGGCACGCTTCTGGGCGTGGCGCGCGGCGCACCGCGCGCCGGCCGTCGCGCGGGCCGATGCCCCTCGTTAGGACCGAGCTCCTGACGAAGTCCTTCGGGGCCCTGACCGCGGTCAACGCGGTCACGCTCGAGGTCCAGGAGGGCTCGCTGCATTCGGTCATCGGCCCCAACGGCGCCGGCAAGACCACGTTTTTCAACCTGCTCACGGGACAGCACACGCCCACCTCCGGCCGGATCATCTTCGATGGGCGCGACATCGCGGGGACGCCCCCGCACGGCATCGCCCATCTCGGCATCGCGCGCTCGTTCCAGCGCACGAGCATCTTCCCCACGCTGTCCATCCTGGACAATGTCTGGCTGGCGGCCTTCGCCCGGCAGGAGTCCTGGCGGGGACTGGCGTGGCGCCGGGCCGACCGCTACCCGGAGCTGACGCAGCGGGCGCTCGGCGTGCTCGGGGAGGTGGGACTCGGCGAGAAGGCGGGTCAACCGGCCCGCGAGATCTCCCACGGCGAGCAGCGGCAGCTCGAGCTGGCCATCGCGCTGGCGGCGTCTCCCCGCCTTCTGCTGCTCGACGAGCCCGCGGCGGGGCTGTCGCCCGACGAGACGCAAAAGATGGTGGCGCTGGTGCGGAAGCTCAAGGGCCGCTACACCATCATCCTCATCGAGCACAAGATCGACGTCGTGATGACCATGTCCGACCGGATCTCGGTCATGCATTTCGGCAGCGTGATCGCAGAAGGCAATCCGGCGGAGATCCAGCGAAACGCCGATGTCCGCCGCGCCTATCTGGGGGGCACCGCGGCACCATGATCCTCGACATTCGCGGCATCGACACTTACTACGCGCTCGGCCACATCCTCCACGGCCTCTCGCTGCGCGTCGACGACGGCGAGGTCGTGGCCCTCCTGGGGCGCAACGGCGCGGGCAAGACCACGACGCTCCGTTCGATCACCGGGCTCACGCCGCCCCGGAGCGGCGAGATCACCTACAAGGGCGCCAACATCGCCGGTCTCCCCGCTCATGTGATCTCCCGGCTCGGCATCGCGCTGGTGCCCGAGACCCGCGGCATTTTCTCCTATCTCACGGCGCGGGAGAATCTCGAGATCGCGCGCCGGCCGGGTTCGCGATGGCCGATGGAGAAGATGCTCGAGCGCTTTCCGAAGCTCAACGAAGTGCTGGACCGCAAGGGGCGCCTGCTCTCGGGAGGGGAGCAGCAGATGCTGGCGATCGCCCGCTCCCTGCTGACGGGGCCGGAGCTGCTCCTGCTGGACGAGCCGTCCCAGGGGCTGGCGCCGCTCGTGGTCGAGACGGTCATGGGTACCGTCCGCGAGCTCAAGCGCGAGCGCGTCAGCATGCTGCTGGTCGAGCAGAACGCCGAGATGGCGCTCGGGCTCGCGGACCGCGTCTACGTCATCGACCACGGGACCATCGTGTTCGAAGGCACCCCGGACGCGCTCCGCGCCAACCAGCAGATCACGACGACCTATCTGGGTGTCGGCGGCTGACATGGACATCCTGGCCGCCCATGCCGCCCGCCATCCCGACAAGCTCGCGCTGATCGAAGGGGATCGGGCCTGGTCATGGGCCGAGCTCATCGCGCGCCGAAACCGGCTGGGCCATGCCCTGCTCGAGCTGGGCCTCGAGCCCGCCGCGCACGTCATCGTCTACGCCGCCAACTCGCTCGAGCACTACCTTGCCGGCACGGGCTCCCGCGCGGCCGGGCTCATCCCCGCGCCCATGAACCACCGGCTGGTGGCGGAGGAGGTCAGCTACATCCTCGACCATTCGGACGCAACCGCCGTGTTCGTGAGCGACCAGTTCCTGCCTGTCTGCGACGAGGTCAGACCCCGGGCCCACAAGGTGAGGCACTGGGTGCTGATGGGCAATGAACGCCGTGACTGGGCCGTCCACCTCGACGACCTCCTCGCGGGCGGGACGCCCGACCCGGTCGAGCTGCCCGAGGGCCCGGCCTTCGGCGCCTCCATCATCTACACGGGCGGCACGACGGGACGGCCGAAGGGCGCGCTCCGCCGCAGTATCGATCCGCAGGGGCTGATCGAGACGCTGGGCGCGATGGATCTCCTCGACCCGGACCACGTGCATCTCGTCGCCGGGCCCATGTACCACTCGGCGCCGGGCGGGCTGGCGCTCTACGCGCACGTCGTCGGCGCCACGGTCGTGATCATGCCGAAGTTCGACCCCGCGCAGGCCCTCGCGGAGATCCAGCGCCACCGGTGCAGCAGCACCTTCATGGCGCCGGCGCTCCTCAAGCGCATCGTGGACCTGCCCGCATCCGCCCGGGCCCGCTACGACGTATCTTCCATGCGGGCCATCATCATGGCGGCGGCGCCCTGCCCGATGAGCGTCAAGGAGGCCGTGGTCGCGTTCTTCGGCCCCGCGCTCTACGAGTTCTACGGCTCGAGCGAGCTCGGGGTGAACACCATCCTGAAACCGGGGGACGTGCTGCGAAAGCCGGGCTCGTGCGGGCAGGCCGCGCCGGGACGGGAGATCGCGCTCCTGGACGACGACGGCAGGCCCGTGGCCGTAGGCGAGCCGGGCGAGCTGTACGTCAAGCGGTTCTCCGGCGTCCTGGACGAGTACTACAAGGACCCCGACGCGACCGCGGGCATGCGCCGGGGCGAGTGGTACTCCGTGGGCGATGTCGCGTACATGGACGCCGACGGCTTCTACTACATCTGCGACCGCAAGCGCGACATGATCATCTCGGCCGGCGTGAACATCTACCCGGCGGAGATCGAGGACGCGCTCCACCGCCACGCGGACATCCAGGACGTGGCCGTCTTCGGCGTGCCCGACGACGACTGGGGCGAACGAATCCACGCCGCCGTGGAGCCGCGCCCCGGCGCGCGGCTTACCGCCGAGGACGTGATGGCCTTCGCGCGCCGGCATCTCGCCGGCTACAAGGTGCCGCGCGAGGTCACCTTCCACAACGACTTCCCGCGCGATGCCGCGGGCAAGCTCATCAAGCGCGTACTGCGCGAGCCCTACTGGGCCGGCCGCGCGACGCGGGTCTGAACATGCGCCTGCCGCCGGCTCCGCTCACCGTCAAGATCGCGGTCCTCATCGTCGTGGTGCTGATCGTCGGGTTCGGCATCTCGACCGTTCTCACCATCCAGCGCGAGGCCGACCTCCTCGTCGAGCAGAGCAAGGTGGCGGCGCGCCGGCTCACGGCCGCGCTCACCGCCAACATCGAGGCCGCCATGCTCCAGGAGCGGCCCGACATCGCCCGCATGCAGATCCTCGAGATGCAGAAGACGACGCCGGTCGAGGGGCTGACCGTCTACAGGCGCAACGGCGTCGAGGCCTTCACCGACACGGCCACGCTCAAGCAGGTCGCGAAGGAGGCCGACCTGCCGGTGGGCGTGGTGGCAAGCATCGAGAAGATGGCGCGCGCACCGGGGCCGCCCATGACCGGGCCGCTCTTCCAGCGGGCGGTCGACACGCTCGAGAGGCAGGAGTCCATCGACAACGTCGACGGCCAGATGCTCTTCACGCTGCACCAGCCCGTCGCCAATCAGGAGCGCTGCCAGGGCTGCCACGGCACCGATCACAAGGTCCGTGCCGTCGTGCGAGTGGCCACGTCCATGGAGCCGGTGCTGGCGGCTGTGCGCGAGCAGCGCAACCGCCAGGTGGTGGTGGCGTTCCTGACCATCGTCGCCGCCGCCGGCGTCCTCGCGCTGGTCCTGCGGCGCGTGGTGGTGCGTCCGATCCAGGAGCTGGCGCAGGTGGCCCACAAGATCGGCGAAGGGGATTTCGCCGCGCGCGCCCGCACGACGTCGGGCGACGAGCTGGCTGCGCTGGGCTCGGCATTCAACGACATGACCGAGCGTCTCTCCGCCGCGCAGCAGGATCTGGAAGCGCGCAACCGCGAGCTGGCCACCACGCTCGAGGAGCTCCAGACCTCGCGCCAGCGGCTCGAAGTATTGGAGCAGCTCAAGGGAGAGCTGTCCAAGTTCGTGCCCGACGCCGTCAAGGAGCTGCTCGAGCGTGACCCGTCGGCGACCCAGCTCGAGAAGCGCCAGGAGGAGGTCTCCGTCCTCTTCCTCGACATCGCGGGCTACACGCGTCTCAGCGAGCAGGTCGAGGCCAAGCGGCTGAACCAGCTCGTGCAGACGTACTTCTCGGCCTTCCTCGAGATCATCCGCAAGCACCAGGGCGATGTGAACGAGACTGCGGGCGACGGCCTCATGGTCATCTTCCAGTCCAAGAGCCGCGAACCGGGCCGCCGCCCCGTGGACCACGCGCTGAACGCCGCGCGCGCCGCCCTCGCGATCCGCCAGCGCACCGGGGAGCTGAACGAAGAGCACGCGGGTGTCTTCCCGCGGGTAGCCCTGCACATGGGTATCAACACGGGCGAGGCGTGGGTGGGCGCCACGAAGATCGGCGGCGCAGGCGCCCAGCGCTGGACCTTCACCGCCACGGGGCCCACGACCAACCTGGCCGCGCGCTTCGCCGGCTCCGCCCAGGGCGACGAGATCGTCGTCGGCCCCACCACCGCCGAGCGCGTCCGAGGCACCTTCGTGCTGGAAAACCTCGGCGAGAAAAGCTTCAAGAACGTCTCGCAGCCGCTGCGCGTCTACCGCATCATCCCCCCCGGGGTATACGACACGATCGCGTGACCCCGCCGCCATAGCGCCAGGACGAGCGGGGGCGCTCCGAGCCGACTACGTCCGGCTAGAAGCGGGGGAAGGCTCCCTCGCCGGGAGCGGTGGGTGGGCCGGTGCGGCAGGCGATGAGCCGGGCGTGGCGGGCGACTTCGCGCAGGTGGTCGAGGATGCCCAGATACGCGCTCGAGGAGGTCGGGTGGCAGACGCCGTCGACAAGGCGGTCTTCGTGGGCACGGGCGTACTCCGTGGCCAGGTCCTGGAAGCGGATGCTCTCGAGCTCGACGTGGCGGGCCAGCACCCGGTTGCCCGTCAGCGTCAGGTCGCCCGCGCACTCGATCAGCTCGGCCGCGCGCTCGAAGAGCGCGTTGACCTCGCGCATCCCGCGCCCCGTGAAGGACGTGCCCTCGGCCTCCATCAGCCGGCAGGAGCGGATGAGCCCGTCGATGGCGTCGGCGATGCGCTCGACATGCGCCGGCACGAGTCGAAGCGGGGCCGCCTCGTCCGATCCGGCCACGAGCTGCTCGGTCAGCTCCTTCTCGACCTTGTGGATGCTGCGGCCGAGCGCGGCGGCCGTGTCGAGCGCGGCTCGGGAGGGAGCGCGGACCCCCGCCCACGTGAGCAAGAGCATGTCGCGCGCGTCGCGGAAGATGGGGCCCAGGAGATCGCTCGGAAGCGGCGTAAGGCGCATCTCGACTTCATGCTAGCGCGCTCCGGCGACCCCGGCAAGCCCGTACGGCGCAGGCCGGCGAGAAGGGCCCATCGGCGTCATTTGGCAAACACTGTTGGGCGCCCTCGGCCGCACGCTCAACGTACAGAGAGTACGCCTCGCGTTTGAGCCCTACTAGCGGCGGCCGCCCGCCATTCTCAGGGACTCCGGTGAGGCGCGGAGCCGGGCCATGGCGAGCACGCCCCAGGCGGGCCCAGGGGCCAGCATGGCGAAGGCCCATCCCCAGCCGATCGCGCCCACGACCGGCGGGATCAGCCAGATGGAGACCATGGTCAGCGCGAAGCCCACGCAGGTCTGCGCTGTGAGCGCGGTGCCCACATAGGCGGGAGGGCAGAGCTCAGTCACGGCCGTCGAAAACTGCGCCGAGTCCGCGACCACCGTGATGCCCCAGAGCACGGCCAGAGCGAACGTGACCTCCGGCGGCCCGCCGAAGGAGAGACCGATCATCGCCGCGCAGAGCCCCGAGAGGGCCATGGCCGCCATCGTGATTGTGGTCCTGCCCCAGCGGTCGGCGAGCGCGCCGCCCGCATACGCGCCGAGCGCGCCGCCCAGCCCCATGGCGACAAAGGTCGCCGCCGGGGCATTGAGCCCCAGGTAGCTGCCGCCGCCGCGGACGTCGAGGCTCGCGGTCAGGAATACGCCGAGCCAGGCCCACATCGCGTAGAGCTCCCACATGTGACCGAAATAACCGAAGCACGCCAGCCGGGGTCCACGCCCGCGAAAGACTGCGCCCGCCATTCGTAGATCGAAGCGCACTGCCGGAAAGCGGTCGGGGCCCTCGGTGACGCAGAGCCAGACGAGCGCCGCGGCCGCCAGCGAGAGCCCCGAGGCCGCGAGCAAGGTGCCGCGCCAGGGCAGGTCCGTCAGCCCGCGGATGAGATGCGGCGCGGCCGAGCCCGCGGTGAGCGCGCCCACGAGGATGCCGATGGCGAGCCCGCGTCCCTCGCGGAACCACGTGGCAACGATCTTCATGGCCGGCGGATAGGCGCCCGCCATGCAGAGGCCCGTCGCGAAGCGAAGGACGAGCGCGGGCGCGAGGCTCTGGACCCAGAGAGCGAGCGCCCCGTTGAGCGCCGCACCTGCGACGGCGCTCCAGAGCACGAGCAGACGGGGCGAGACGACATCGGGCAGGTTGGCGAGCGCCGAGCCCAACGTGCCGAGGATGAATCCGGCCTGCACCGCGATGGTGAGCCCCGCGCGCCCGCCATCGCCGAGATGCCACTCGCGAGAGAGGGCGGGCAGGACGGCGGCGGCGCTGAACCAGAGGGAGAGCACGCCCAGCTCGGCCAGCGAGAGGAAGAAGAGCGCCCGCCAGCGTCCCTGGGCGGGATCCGGCACGTCCGCTACTTGGTGAGGGTGTAGCCGCGTGTCTCGAGACACGCATAGTAGGCGCGCTGGGTCTGGTTCAGGCCCTTGTCGTAGAGGTACGAGCCGCCGAGACCCGCCCCCGCCGCTCCGCCGACCAGCAGCCTCACCATGGCGCCCTCGGTCAGGGCCTTGTCGGGGTTGTAGCCGGTCCGCCGAGGAGGAGCAGGGCCGCCAGGCACCCCGCAAGACAGCACAAGCGTCTCAGCATGACGCTACCGAGAATACCATCGTTCGACGGGTTGACTAGAGCCCGGCCTTCGCCTAGCATCCGGAACGTGGCCCCTTCAAAGATGACGCTCGACGAGCACCTTGCCCGGCAGCAGGCTACGCTCGCCTCGGACCAGGCCCGCGGGATGGCCATGGTCGTCAGCCGCATCGGCAGCGTCGCGGCCGTCATCGCCCAGGAGCTGGCGCACGCCGCGCTGCGGGACCAGCTGGGCTATGCGGGCGGCACCAACCTCACGGGCGATCAAGTCAAGAAGCTCGACGTCTGGGGCCACGAGATCATGGCGGCCGCCCTCCGCAAGAGCGGGGCGTGCGCCGCGCTCGTCTCCGAGGAGGCGCCCGAGCCCATCGAGATGCACGAGGGCAAGGGGTCCACGGGCCTCGTGGTCGCCTGCGACCCGGTGGACGGCTCCTCCAACCTGGACGTCAACGGCACGGTCGGCACCATCTTTTCCCTCCGCCCGAGCCGCGGGTGGGATCCGGCGGGGCCCGCGGCGCTCGGCCCGGGCACGGAGCAGATCGCCGCCGGCTACGTCATGTACGGGCCTGCGACCACGCTGGTCTACACCGCAGGCAATGGGACCCACGGCTTCACGATGGACCGCGCCACGGGCGAGTTCTTCCTGACGCACCCGGACATCCGCATCCCCAAGAAGGGGAAGGTCTACGGCATCAACGAGGGCAACATCTCGACCTGGCACCCGGGGCAGCGCGCCTTCGTGGAATACCTGCGGACGCCCGACAAAGCGACCGGACGCCCGTATTCGCTGCGCTACTCCGGCGCCATGGTGGCCGACGTCCACCGCACGCTGCTCGACGGCGGGCTCTTCATGTACCCGGCCGATATGCGCGACCCCGCCAAGCCCAAGGGCAAGCTGCGGCTCCTCTACGAGGTGGCGCCCATGGGCATGATCGTCGAGCAGGCGGGGGGACGCGCCAGCACGGGCACCGGGCGCGTGCTCGAGATCAAGGCCTCCGAATACCACCAGCGGGAGGCGATCATCGTCGGCAGCCCCGACGACGTCGCGCTCGCCGAAGAGTTTTACCGCCGCTGACTGAGAGAAAGGACGGGAAGGCCATGGAACCGCGCGTTCGCGAGATCCTCTCCTGGTATTCGAGCGACAACCCGGGCACCCGCACCAACCTGGCCCGTCTCCTCACCCACGGGCGGCTGGCCGGCACCGGCCGCCTCGTCATCCTGCCGGTGGACCAGGGCTTCGAGCACGGGCCGGCGCGGAGCTTCGCCGTGAACCCGCCGGGCTACGACCCCGCGTACCACTTCCGCCTCGCCCTCGAGGCGGGCTGCAACGCGTACGCGGCCCCGCTGGGCTTCATCGAGGCGGGCGTGTCCGAGTTCGCGGGCGAAATCCCGCTGATCCTCAAGATCAACAACCACGACGTGCTCAACGACGAGAAGGATCCGCTCTCCGCCGTGACGGGCTCGGTCAAGGACGCGCTCCGGCTGGGCTGCGTCGCCGTGGGCTTCACGATCTACCCGGGCTCGGCCAACGCGCAGGCCATGTACCAGCAGTGCCGCGAGATGATCGCCGAGGCCAAGGCCAACGGCCTCGTCGCGGTGGTCTGGTCCTACCCGCGCGGCTCGTCGATCAGCAAGGAGGGGGAAACCGCGATCGACGTCGTGGCGTACGCCGCGCAGATCGCCGCGCAGCTCGGGGCGCATGTCATCAAGGTCAAGCCGCCCACCCAGCACGTCGAGCAGCCGGAGGCCAAGAAGGTCTACGAAAAGACCGGCGTGCCGATCTCGACGCTGTCCGAGCGCGTGCGCCACGTCGTCCAGTCGGCCTTCGACGGCCGGCGCGTCGTCATCTTCTCGGGGGGCGCCACCAAGGAGAACGACGAGGCGATATTCGACGAGTGCCGGGCCATCCGCGACGGCGGGGGCTTCGGATCCATCATCGGGCGAAACTCGTTCCAGCGCCAGAAGCCGCGCGCGCTCGAGTTCCTGTCGACGGTGATGAAGATCTACTCGGGCGAATTGAAGTAACGGCCCGGTGGCGGCCGCTCCGACCGAAGCGTCGCCATGGGGCACTGGCTCATCGACAACATGAACCTCGAAGACGTGGCGCGCGCGGCAGGCGAGCGCAAGCGCTGGGAGTTCCTGCTGACCGTCGCGCCCCTGCGCCTGAAGAACGTCACCGGCTCTCCCGTCAACCCGATCGCGGTCTTCTAACGTCCGCCTCACGCGCCTGCTTGACAGCCGTGGGCGTGGGCCTAGACTGGTTTGACGCTGCTATGTCTCCATGACCGCTCTCCGTATGGAGGTGCCATCATGCCGAACAAGGTGCGCGTGAACTTGGCGAATCCGCTCGAGCTGCTGGAGCTGCCCGGTGTCAGCCAGCAGGACGCCGACGCCATCCTGCGATTCCGCGCGGAGCACGGCCCGATCCGGGACGAGAACCAGCTCGCCGCGCTTCTCGGGGGGCGGCCGGCGCCCGAGGCGCTGTCGGAGCTGGCGGACTTCTCTCCTGCCGATGCCACGGCGCCGGAGGCGCCTGGCGCCTAACGCCGAGTCAGCCGGGGTGGACGGTCCGCGCGCGGCGTCCGCTCGTCCGCTCGGGGGTCACTTCTTGGCGAAGACCTCCTGCAGCAGGGCCGTGGTCCGTGCCGCCGGGTTCGTGCGGATCTGCTTTTCCTGCTCGCCGACGACGTGGAAGAGGCCGCCGAGCGCCTTGTTGGTCACGTATCCGCCGATGTCGAACGTCTGCGACGTCGCGAAGGGGATGGCCTCGAACCGTCTCATCAGCGCCTGGTACTGGCGTACGACCCCGACTTCCCCCATGGTCTTGTCGACGACGGGCCTGAACGCCGCCGTGAGCTTGTCTGTCGTCCTGGCCTTGAAGAACTCGGTGGCAGAGGTGTCGCCTCCGGTGAGGATCTTCTTCGCGTCGTCAAAGCTCATGCTGGTGATCGCGTCCGTGAAGATCTGCTTGGCCGCCGGTGCGGCCTGTTCCGCCGCCCGATTCATGCTCAGCACGAACTCGTCCACCTGCGGGCCGTAGCCGACCGCCCGGAGGCCCCGCTCCACGCTCCGGAGCTTCTCCGGCATCAGGATCTTGATCGCCGCATTGCTGAAATAGCCGTTGGGGCGCCCGGTGAGGCTGACCGATTTCTCCGTGGCAACCTGGAGGGCTTCCTTCAACCCGGCACTGGCCTTGCCCTCGGAGAGGCCGCTCTGCTGGCCTATGCCCATGCCCTTGAGGAGCTGGTCTATCTGGGCTGACGCGGGTGTCGAAAGTAGACCGAGGCCGACGATCACGGCCAGCAAATGAGTCCTCATGGGTCCCCCGGGGTTCGGGTGAGAAGAGAGGCTCGAACCGCTGACCTCATGATGGTAGAGCACCTGGCCATCTTCGGCGGTCTCCATGCCATTTCAGATCCGCCGGGCTATGGGATCTTGCCGTCCCGCTCGCGCCGCGCCGCCCTCCGGGCGGCCGGCCAGTGACGAACGAGGGGCGGGAGGTACGGGAGGCTCTGCCGCGCCGCGGCGCTCAGCAGGCGCAGCGCCCGCTCCCGGCGCGGCGACCACTCCAGGCCGTAGGCCGCGCGGATGGGCGGCGGCAGCAGTCCCACGGTAGCCAGCCGCGCGAGGGCCAGGAGCGGGCGCGCCGGCCAGGGGAGCCCGGGAGCGAGCACCTCGCGCGCGAGTGACCGCGCCGGCCCTGTGACCACGATCTCGCCGCTCGAGAGCATACGCTCCATGTACGCGGCCAGCTCGTCCGTGCTCTGGGGCAGCGCATCCGGCGGAATGCCCAGGAGCGGCGCGACTCCGCCGGCCTCGCGGCAGTAGCGGTCGCGCTCCACGGGCGAGAGCGGCGCAATGAAGCGCTCGTAGGTGAGCAGGAAGGTGTCCACCAGCGTCGCATGGACCCAGGCCAGCAGCGCCGGATCGTGGGCGCTGTAGCCGGTGCCGGCAGCGAATACACCGGCGCCCTCGCGGAGCCGCCCGTTCACGCGGTCGTGGATCTTGTTGATCGCGGCGGCCGCCTCCGCGGCTTCTTCGGCCGTGCCGAACGTCAGCGCGAGCATGGCGCGGAGCGTGCGCTCGAGCCGCCTCACGGGCCCCCTGGGGTCCCTGGCGAAGCCGCTGTGGTCGGCGACGCCCTGGGCGACCAGCGGGTGGGCCAGCTGGAGCAGGATGGCGCGCCCCCATCCGGCCAGCATCACCACCTCCCGGTGGAGGCGCCAGGCCGTGCGGTCAGAAGCGGGCGAGCAATTCGCGGTCGTCACGGGCATCCCAAGGCCGAGGGTACCGGGTCGGCGCCTGGTTTGCCAGGCGGGGGTCTGCCCTGGCTTCTCCGCCTCGCCATTTCACATCCGCTGGGCTACGGTGTTTCATGGTCAGGGACATGACGGAAGACCCCTTCGAGAGTGTCGTGGCCGCGCACCATGCCGAGATACACCGCTATCTCGTGCGGGCGACCTCTCGCCCGAGCGATGCCGACGACCTGTCCCAGGAGACCTTCGTGAGAGCGTACAAGGCTTACCGGTCCCTGCCCCCGGATGCCAACGTCAGGGCGTGGCTCTTCACCATCGCCACCAACCTCTACCGCAATCACTTCCGGGCGGAGGGGCGGCGGCGCCAGGCCATGGTCATGGCGGCGGCCGGCGGCTCGGAGCGAGGGCCGTCCTGGCCAGAGGGGGAAGTCATCGCGAGCCAGGCGAGCGCCCGGATCGACCGGATCGTTGCCGCGCTCCCGCTCAAGCAGCGCCTGGCCTTTACCATGCGGAAGGTCCACGAGCTCGACTACGACGCCATCGGTGAGAGTCTCGACTGCTCGGCCGAGAGCGCCCGGGCCCATGTCTTTCAAGCCCTGCGGAAGATCCGCCGGGGGCTGGATGATCTCGAGGTCGTCTACACGGAGCGACAGCCATGAATCCCGAGAACACGACCTGCTGTGACATCGAACCCGATCTGGTGGCCGTAGCCGCCGGCGAGGCCGGAGCCTCCGCGGCGCGAGGCGTCGAGCGGCACGTCGCCGTCTGCCGTGACTGCCGCGTCGCGCTCGAGCGCTATCGGGTCCTCGAGCGCATGGTGGCGGATCTTCGCCGCGCGCCCGTGGCCGGTGCAGACCCCGCGCTGTCGCGCGCCGAGCTCGAATCGCGGCTGGCGGACATTCGTTCCCGCATGGTCGCCTACGGCATCTTTTCGTCGCCGCTGGGCAAGATCCTCATTGCCCGCTCCGAGCTGGGCGTCTCGATGGTCAGGTATCTCGATTCGGAGGGAGCGGCGCGGTCGCACCTGGCTCGCCTCGCTGGAGGCGAGGCGGTGGAGGACAAGGCGGCGGTCGAGGCGACGTACGAGGAGCTCCTCGACTATCTGAACGCCCGGAGCACCCGGCTCGGCTGGCCGCTCGACCTCCGATGGGCGGGCAGCGACTTCCAGCGGAGTGTGCTCGCGGCCACGGCGCAGCTGCCCTATGGCGCGGTCACGTCCTATGCCGGTATCGCGCGCCGCATCGGCGCCCCCGCGTCGGTGCGCGCCGTGGCCCAGGCGCTCCGGCACAATCCCATACCCATCGCCATCCCGTGCCATCGCGTGATCGGCAGCAGCGGCGACCTCACCGGCTATGCCGGAAGCAGGATCGGGCTCAAGGAGCGGCTGCTCTCGCTCGAGGGCGTGCCTGTGGGCCTCCGCGCCCACAAGATCGAGCGCGGCCACATGTACGTCCTGTTCGACGGGTACACCGAGTATTGCCTGCCGACGTGCGGCTCGCTGTCGCAAAAGCCGATGGCCCAGCTCACGCTCTTCGGCTCGCGCCGGCACGCCGAGGCTGTCGGTCTCACTCCCTGCACGGCCTGCCGGCCGGACCTCCACCCGATCTCCGCGTAGTCTCGAAGCGCGTTTCACGCCCGCGCCCCTCCGGTGTCCTACTGAGCAAAAGGAGGGGCCCATGACAGCCCTGGTCGCGATTCTTGTATTTGTAGCGATGCCGCTCGTTGTAGTGAGCGCGCTGCTCAAACTCACAGAGCGGCTGCAGGATCGTCGGGATCTCCGGCGGGACCAGCAGATCATGCTCACCGACGCGATCCACCGGGAGCTCGGCGCTGTCGCTGCACCCCTGGTGCACCAGCGGCTAGGTGGCGGCTGGCGGGTGTCCATGGCCGTGCCTATCGACCGACCGGCGGTGGTGGCGGCCCTCCTGCGCGTTACCGCGCGCCACTTCGCCGCGGAGAAGGCGGCGGAGCGCCTGGAGATCGTGCTCAGACCCGACACCTTCGACGCTCGGTCGCGGTCGTCGCGGCTCGAAGCTCCCCGGCCGGCCGCGACCGACGCACCGATGGCCGCCTGACAGAGAAGGAGAGAACCGTGGATATCAACTGCTACGCGCTGGAAATGATCACGAAGGCACGGCTGGCCGAGCTCCGCGCCAACGCAGCCCGCTACGCCCTGCTGGCGTCACTCCGCACGCCTCGGCCGAGCGTCTGGACGGCACTTGGGTCCGCGCTTCTCCGGGCCGGTCGCCGGAGCAGCCGGCGGGAGGTCGCGAACCCGCGGCCCGCGTGAGCGGCGGGCAGCCGGCGTCACGCGACGATGACGTGCTCCCGGGTGAGAATGGAAGGGATTCCGCCGGGCACGAGGAAATTTCCGGCGTCGGCGAGGACGCTCGCGTATTCGGGAGCGGATGCCGCGGCGCGAACCGCCTCTGTCGAGTCGAACCACGTGAGCACCACGCCGTCGTAGGCGGGGATGTGGCCCGCGTCGTACGCGGAGCGGCGCGTGTGGCTCTGGACGTAGCGCTTGAGGCCGGGCAGCGCCGCCGCGATGGGTCCGTGCGTCTCGAGCCAGTGGCGCTGAAACGCCTCGACGGGCAGGCCGGACTTGCGGGTGAGGAACGCGACGCTCTTCACGGCGTCCTTCGGCACCGGGCCATCCTTGATCACATGATCCTCGGTGATGATCACGCCCATGGTGGTGCGATCGATGAAGCGCGCCTCGTCGGCCTGGAGGGCCGCGTGCTCCGGGCTCCGGGTCATCGCGCGGAGGGCATTGGTGTCGTCGGCCCAGACCTCGGCGATCCCGTCGTAGATGGGGTCCTCATGCCCGTGGATGGACAGCAGGGCGTGGGACTGGACGTAGCGGCGCACGCCCGGGAGCCGGTTCACCACCTCGGGGTGGCGCGTCCGCCAGTAGCTCTGGAACTCCTCCACCGGCATCCCGGCCTTCCGCTTGAGGAACGTGATGACCTTGACCATGGGTGCGCCGAGGATAGGACGTAGCGCGGCCCACCGCAAGTGCTCCGGGCGGGGACGGGGACGCGTAGGCGCTGTCCCGCGAGTCGTCTAACCGCCTGGCGCCCGGCTGTCTGCGCGGCTCGCGACGGCCATGAAGAGGAGCAGCTCCTTCTGGCTCCGGTAGAACTCGACGTTCGGACGCGCCGGGTCTCGAGGGTATTCCGCGGCCAGTTCGCCGAAGATCCTGCCGATCTCCTGCAGGCGTTCCGACCAGCGCGGGAGCTTCCGGCGCGCGTAGGCGCCGCCCGGAATGATCCACGTATCCAGACCCATGGCGGCCGGCGAGTCCTGGGCCTCGAGCGCCACGCAGGCGCGATACTCACCGTTCAGGAGGGTCCCGTAGAACTTTCTCCCCTTGAGGCCGGGGAGACGCGCTTCCAGTTTGTCGAAGGCTTCGCCGGCGCCCTGGGGCCCACTCGGAGACACCACGAACATCACCGTGATGCCCTCGAGCGTTACGAGCATGGAAAGACCGCGAAGCACTTGCTCGAGTTGAACACGTAGGTCTCACCCCAGATGTTGAGGCTGGGGAAGAAGCCGCTGGCGCGCGCGAAGGGCCGGCTGACCATCTCGGGCGCGGCGAACACGCAGAATGACGGGATCATGTCCTCTCGGAAGTTCTCGTACTGGTCGTCGCCGAAGATGACGACGAAATCCGGCGCGAAGTCGTCGAGCGCCTTTCGCACGGCATGGAAGCCCTCGACGAGCCGCCGGCGGTGCTCGGCGGCCGCGCCCGCGCCCTGATCGCCGGCCCACTCCCGCCGCATGGGCTCGGGCCACGCCGCCGGGTCCCGCAGCGCCGCGGGCACCTTGCCGCTCGCGATCGTGCGGAGCACGAGGCTTCCCATCGCCTCGTCGGGCACCATGAGGCCGGGATAGTGCGTCAGACCGAGTCCGAGGACCTCTCCCATCGCCGCCTCCCGCCCCAGCGCGCGGCTACGTCCCTTCGGGACCGCCCCCCTGAGCGCCTGGGCCGGCCATGTGGGGGATGGTGCTCCCACCCTCACGAGAGCGTCAAGGGACGCGCGGGCCGCTGAGACCGGATCTGGGTGGCCTGCCGGTCCTGGCCTTTTAGCCTTTATTGGGGGGATAGGAGTATAGTACCCGCATGAAGCGCCCGGGTACCCTTCGCCGGCTGGTGGGCTTGGTGGTCGGGACGGCGCTCCTGCTCTCGCTCGCAGCCCCCGCCCGCGCCCAGCTCGATCCGATCACGCTGAGCCTCATCATGGGCGGCTTCCAGCTCGTCAGCGGCGCGCTCGCCGCGATCAGCATCGGCGTGGGCAGCGATACGAAGATCGGCATCGCGCAGCCCTACGGCACTCCCTGCGGGATCGTCGACGGGGTGCCCCAGATCTGCTGGCAGCCCCACGCCGGCGGCTTCGAGGGTTCGCCTGATCTGCCCACCGGAGCCAAGTCCGCGTCGGCGCCCGAGCTTCATCCGGTCGACTCCCCGGGCCCGA
>Ga0326597_10002008_pt1 | contig 31108 bp, 34 predicted proteins | sample RVTome_12_FD_203789 | JGI IMG/M metagenome (GOLD analysis project Ga0326597, IMG submission 203789) | Soil microbial communities from uranium-contaminated site in the Upper Colorado River Basin, Wyoming, United States - RVT100D185 | ecosystem: Environmental > Terrestrial > Soil > Contaminated >...
AACCTTACAGCATGTGTGATGGATTGGGCGGATACTCGCCCCATGGGTATGTATACCGAAAAAAGCAGTCGGTCGACTATTGTGGGAGATGACCACTTGGTATAGAAAGGGGGGTTCGCGTGGAAAAAATGAAAAATGGCTGTCAGTCTTTTTTTGGTGTTTTACTGATCAGGGACGTGGGGGTATGTAGTCAGCCATTTCAGGGCTGTTTCGTAGTGCCGCGTCGCTTCCGTCTTGAGACCTTCCGGGCCACGCAGTACGAGGTCTGCACACTGGCGAACCGTGCCGTTCTTGGCATCACGCGAGAGAGCGGTGTACCGGCGGTAAGCGAGGCATTTGACGGCAAATGGCACGTTGGTCAGGAACCAAAGCTGTTGCACGTCGTTTGCCGTGGCCGTCGTGCGAACCGTGCGGCTGACCTGCTGTCCGCCATACGTGGCCCCGAGCTGCGATCCGTACCATATTGTCAGCAGGTATTCGTGGCCAGTCGTTGATGAGGGTGCCCAAGCCGTCGCGTGGCGTATCAATGGCAGCAACGCAGCCAATGGGCCGACCTGCATCGCGGCAACCTCGTGAACGTGGTGCTCGTGCCGCGACAACCATGCGGCGAGGGTTTTGTGCTGGTCCGGCCGCCATTCGGCCAGCCAGGCCGTGTACGGGCCCGTGTGTGCGTGCTCTGTCATGAGTGGTTCGCGCTCTTTTGGTGCCACGAAGCGGGTGTGGTCGGTTGCAGGTCGCTTGCCCGTGAGCAGGGCGTCGTACGTCATGCACTCGACAAACAACCCGAACACGTCATCTTGGGACTCAGACCCGGACTCGGACTCAGACTCGGACTCGGACTGGTCCGTGTCCGTTTCCGAGTACGTGTACTCGTCATCCATGTCGCAGATTTCTGCCAATTCCTGGAACCAGGAACTGTTGACGACGCTGCCCGTCATGGCCATGACCACGGACGAAGACATGCCTCTCTGTGTATAAGAACGTGCCGCAGTCAGCGTCAGTTAAACACAGTATGAGCGGGCGGTTTCAGGGATCCCTGCCGCCTGCAATTCTGGCCGACAATGCCGGCGACATGAATTTTGGCGAGCCAGATACGTGCCCGTGCGAGGGTTCGTACGACAAGGGCGTGCCGAGCGCCGACGGATCGCACTACGTGTGGGTGGCCTTTTTGCATTACCACAATGACGAGTACCGGCAGGAGCAGTGGCTGCGCGATTACCGCGTGCTGCCCACCAACTGGCTGACGTGCAAACTCAGCGGGTCGTCTATTTTTCATTGTCAGCTGTTTTTCTGGAACCAGCAGCAGCAGACGTTCGTGACGTTCAGCGTCGACGCGCACCAGCAGCACGTGCACTTTGCCACGACCAAGCAGTTTCAGCGCGGCTGGACGTTTTTGCGGTTGACCGTGTCGCAGCAGCAGGAGCGCGACATGTACGAGTTCCTGGCGGCCGAGGCCGCGGCCGAGCGGCCGTTCAACTGGCTCGGGGCCATGCTGTTGTTTCTGCGACCCGTCGACACGGGCGGCCAGTCGTGGTTCTGTTCGCAGCTCGTGGTGGCCGCGCTGCAGCGGGCCGGCCTGCTGGCCGGCGTCCGGCCCGAGGCCACGTCGCCGTCGCACGTATTAGAGCTGCTGAAACGCAGCGCACCCGTGCCCGTGCTCGAAACGCCGCATCCCGTGCGCACGAAGCAGACGTGGATTCGCGTGGCGCAGGAGCGAACGCAGGGAATCCCCGCCACGCCCGGCCTGTTTGAATTTTACTAGCGCCCATGTCCGACCGCACGCTGCAGCGCATTTGGCACGACGGCGGCACGCCGGACGACAAGGCGCAATTGTGCCGCGCAGCAGCGCGCGAGGTCGTTTTGCAGAACGACGCCGGCGCGCTGAACGCGCTGGCCTTTGTGGCGTCGCTGCGGTGCCCGGACTGGCTGACGCTGGCCTCGTTTGACGAGCTGCTGCGCCTGGCCTGCCGCGTCGGCAACACGGCCCTGGTCGACGAACTGGCGCTGCACGCCACGGACGAACCCAATCAGCCGGGCAGCCTGGCCGCGGTGGTTCAGCAGGTCTGGTCGACGGAACCATGCGCGCCCGACGTAGACATGCAGCTGCGCCGCATGTACCTCGGCATGCGGCCCGACCAGTCGGCTTCGGTGCGGCGCAGCGGCCGCGTGCGCGTGAAACCGGTAAAGTACCGACCATGAGTCAGGGTTGTTTCCGTCGCTTGGCGTACGAGGCCAGTTCCGAGCCAGTGCCATCGTCGCCGCCGCGCTGCCGCTTGCCGGTGCTCGCGAACAGGGAGCTGCCGGACGTGGTCATTGGCGGCGCCACCGCACCCGCTGCTGCTTCGTGGGCGCCGGGACGGACAATGGGCGCAATGGGCCGGCCGTCGGGCCGCAGAAACCGGCCGGTGTATCCGCGTTCGCCAATGAGGCCGTTCAAGTGCTGTCCGCTCCAGTACACGCCAAACAAAAAGGCCATGCACATGTCGTCCTTGAGGCGGTTCGTCTGCTTGTTGTCCTTGTCGACTTTGCCCGAAAACGCCTCTGACCGCCGGCCATTGACGGACCGCGGCAGCAAGTGCACGCGTCGGAACGACCGCAGCTGCCGCTCGAACTCCTTGCGGGCATTGGCCGCCTTGTCGGCCGCCGGCATGTTCATGAGGAACGGGTTGGCCGTGACAAGGGTGCTGTGGTAGGAAATGGCCTGATGGGCCAGCAGGTCCGTGACGCGGAACACGAACATGGCCTTGATGCCCGGCACGGTGTACACGCCGTACGTGTCCTCGCGCTTGCTCAGCACCGTCAGGCCCGGCATGCTGATCACGTGCTCGGCCACTTCCTGGCCCTCGCTCAGGTTGGCCTCTGGTATCAGCACGATGCGGCTGTGCCGGAAACACGAATGCTGCCGCAGAGCCTCCAAATGCGAGGCCACAAGTTGCCGCGTTTCGTGCCCGTCTTTGGCCGCGTACACGTCCAGGCCGCAAATCTGCATATAACCAGGAAGCACACACGGTCAATGGGTAAGCGAGACTGCATGCGCCAGTGCCAGCCCCGACCGCCGCCGCCGCCGCCGCCCTCAGTCACGCCGAAACCCCGCGCGCAATTTTGCGTTGTCATGGCAACTGATGCTCGTGCTCTGGCCATTGAGGCCAATCGGCGCGCGTACGATTTCATGTACGCCATGATCACGGATCGCAATTGCGCGGCGCGCCGGCAGTTTGTGGCCGGCATTGAGACGTATTTGCGCGAGCGGTTCCGCGACGAGCTGGCCAACCCGGTGTGGCCGCTGTTCCGCGACACGTTCAACGAGTTTTTCCGGCTGGCGGCGCGCGACGACGCCGTCGGCAACGTGCTGCAGATGTACTGCGTGCACATGAACATCTTTTTGGACGCGAAAATCGTGGCGAACTTGTGCCCGCCGCCGCCCGATCCCGACACGGACGACGCCGACCTCAGCCGCGTCGATCGCGTGGCCTTTGCCATGTACCAGCTCAAAGGGCTGCGCCCCATGATGCACGATCTCATTGACGGCACGTCGCTGACGGTGCCCACGTTCACGCGCGAGCTCAATGCCCTGTACACGAGCCTGCTGCCCGCCGATCCCGTGCTCGAACACGCGGCCACACAGGGCCGGCGCAACCGCCGCAGAATCACATTTGCCCAGAGCCCCATCAATAACAATGCCACTGACGACCAGTGAAAACCCAACCACCCCGGTTGTCTCTCGCTCTCCCATGTCGCGCGCAGCGCACATGCGCGTAGCGCATATGCTGGTCGAGCGGGCAAACGCTCGCTTACCACTATGTTTGCTCCCGCGTAGAAGAAGCTGACGACGGCAGTTTCCGATCCGGTGCCGCTGCCCTCGCCGCTGGCACCGCCGTTGGGGTCGACGGCCACGTACACCACGGTGGCCGCGTCGTGCGGCTCTGGGTGCGGCGGCTTGGCGTAAAAGGCCTTGAGGTCCGGCGTGCGAAATGCCATGCCCTCGTCGTCGGCAATCTGGCCCTGGATCTCGCGCTTGAGCAGCGTCTTGCGGTTGCCGTAAATGGCCTTGACCTTCTCGTACGTGTCGTCGGGCTTCCAGTCCGGCCGGTCGCCTGTTGGGTGCGTGCACTCGGCCTCGCGCTCCGTACCTTTGCACCGGTCGCAGACCATGCCGACCTTGATGACGTTGAACAGCAAGTCACCACGGTCATCCCGGAGTTCCGTGAGCTCGCTGTAGAAATTCCAGCTGCCCACCGGCGTGCTAATGAAAATCGAGGCCGTGCCCCGCACCTCCATAAGGGGCACAATCACCTCGTAGAACACGCCCAAGTCCATGTATGCGGCCTCTTCGCAGTAAATGATGTCGCCGCCCACGCCGCGCAGCGTTTGCACCTGCAAAGCAGCATGTCAGCAAGGGAGCGAGCGCGCGAGCGTGCCGGGCCGCGTGTGCTATCATCGTGAACCAATGGTGTAACAATATACAGCAAAGTGCATATTTTTTCTTCACTCGGGCTGATAGCCCCACGTGAAGCGGAATCTTGTGTCTGCTCTTTCTTGTTCTATCTTGTACTGGGCAAACGCCTCTTGCAGCGGTTTTAAGAACACCTCATCCTGAATGTCCACAATGCAAACATTCTTGCCGTCTGCCGCCGCTTTCATGATGGCAATATTGACTTGTTGTATCAGTATATTCAGCTTGTTTGTCCGGCCATTGTCTGTGAGAATGTGAGCAGTGTTCATGTGCAGTGCCTCGGGGTATTTGAGCGGCGCAGACATTGGAAGTTGGGGTTTCAAGCAATCGAAACCGCGCTGTACCAGAACCTTCAGGACATGGACGAGTTCCCGCGCATGGTGGGCTCCGGCTCCATGCCGGCGACGCAGGAGATTCACATCTTCCTGGCCCCGCTGAACCCGGGCGAGCAGCAACTGCAGCAGTACTTCCAGCTGGTGGACACGTGGAATGCTTCGGTGCTGCCGACGCTGCGCGACAAAGGCCTGCAATGCGAGCGCATGAAGGCATGCCATCTTGCCCTCGTGTTTCGCCGGCCACGCGGCGTGGAGGAGGAAGTGTGCGTCATGCAGTCGGCTCGGTACATTCGCAGCAACGACCCAGCCGTCGTGGTGGAGCAAAGTCACGCCGACGCCCAGTGGTTCCGTGACCACGGGTTCGACGTGGTGCGCGAAAAGATTGAGGCCTCGGCTTACGGCATTGATGGTGTGCCGCAAAGTGACGAGCCCGCGCGGGAACACGAGGGCAAGCGCTACTTTGAGTTTCACATGAAAGTCCGGAGGGCCGACCGCGAGGACGGCAGCCCCATTACCGCCGAGGAGATTGACCAGCTGAAGACCGTGGCCGTAGAATTTAGCCGCGCCTACAAGATCCCCGTGCCCCTGTCTTTCAACAAGCGCAAGGACAAGGAGAACAATGACGGCAAGGGCCACCAGCGTTTCCTGAACCTGCGTTTCCGCGGCAAGGGCATTGACAATATCAAGCCGCTGGTGCGCGCTGTGGAGCAACGCATTGCTGAACAAACAGCGTTTACGGTGGTCAAGACCATTTCCGAGTGGGTGTGGTACGACACGTACACGCAAATGGACGCTGGCTGGATAGATTTCACCGAAGACGAATTCCGCGCCGCCTTTATTGACGAGTAAACCACGCGGCAACATGGACGACGACATTCTCGACTATGTCATTGTCGGGGCCGGCCCCGCGGGCCTTGCCTTTGCCGGTGCCCTGGAGCGCGTACTGGGCACCTGCGCGTTTCGCATTGTGGACGAAGGCAAGCCCGTTCACGAGCGGAAGCATGACGACGCCAATGACCTTTGCTGCGGTGCGGGCGGCGCGGGACTCTTTTCCGACGGCAAGTTCTCGTACTTCCCTGCTGGCACGAACGTGTGGAAACTGTGCTACCCGCTGATTGAACGGGCGCATGCCGACTTGGCCAATGTGTTGCGGGGCAGCTCGTTCGTGCCCGCTGCGCCCACGGAAGACGAGGTGCGCGACTACTTCTTTTCCACGGAAGATCACACGTGGCTGCTGAAAAAGTACCCGACGCTGTACATGGGCCTTGACGAGCGCAAGCGGCTTATTCAGCAACTGGTGGCCCGGGTGCCCGAGAGCAACATACTGATGCAGCACGAGATGGTGCATATACAGCATCAGCCGTCCGAGGACGCCGAACACAAGTGGAGCCATGCCGTCCGCGTCCGGAACGTGCAAACGGGCGACGAAACGACGCTGTTTACCCGGTGCGTAGTACTTGCCGGCGGCCGGTTCATGCCGCTGCGCCTTGGCCTGCCGGACCGGCTTCCAGGCGTGTTCCGCCGGTACGAGTTTGGCGTGCGCATCGAGGCGCCGGCCGGCAACCCAGTCATGATTGGCGACGACGAGTTTCGCGCGGTCCTCGATCCCAAGTGGCGGTACAAAGAGAATGACTGCGTGGAGTTCCGCACATTTTGCTGGTGCCGGAACGGAGAGACTGTGCAGTCCAAAGCTGGAGGCATGCGCACGTACTCGGGCCGCTCCGACTGCGAGCCAACGCAGCGCAGCAACTTTGGCTTTCTCGTGCGCATCACGGACCCCGACGGCGCCGTCTTGACTCACGAAGATTTTGATGCGATTGCCCGTGCCGAGCCGTTTTACCTGGCCCTTGGCGACGTCGACGACGAACGCTTGCGCACAGCCTTTGGTCAGCGTGTGGGCCGCCTGCTGCTTGACGCGCTCGCAGCGCTGGTGGCCAAGTTTCCGGCGCTTCGCTCGGCCGACACGCGCGTCTTTGGGCCCGCCATTGAGGGCGTGGGCCTGTACCCGGACATTGACCACAATTTGCGTGTGCGCCACATGGCCAACATGTACTGCATTGGCGACTGCACGGGCACGTTCCGCGGCATTGTTCCGTGCATGGTGTCGGGCTACTACCTGGCGCACTCGCTGGCACTGGGGCAACGCAACCTGACGTTCGTGACGGGCAATGCCAGCAAGGCCGTGGAAACTGAGCAGATTTTGGGTCCGCTGCGCATCGCCGCCCTCGATCTCCCCGAACTGCAGGGCGAGCCCGAGGACGTGGCGCGGCAAAAGTGCCGCATGGCCGCCGAGCAGATTGACGGGCCCGTCATTGTCGAGGACACGAGCCTGTGTTTCACTGCCCTCGGCGGCATGCCGGGCCCGTACATTCGCCATTTTTACGAGCGGCTCGGGTGCGAGGGACTGGTCAGAATGCTGGACGGATTCGAGGACAAGAGCGCCAGCGTCAAGTGCATCTTTGCCTACGCCAAGTCGGCCGCGGACGAACCGCGCCTGTTCGTGGGCACGACGAACGGCACCATTGTGCCGCCGCGTGGCAACCGCAACTTTGGTTGGGACCCAGTGTTTCAACCTGACGGCTACGTCAAGACGTACGCTGAGATGGACGATGGCGCCAAGAACAAGATTAGTCATCGATACCGGGCCATTGAGCTGCTGCGCCGCTTCTTGCACAACGACAGTGGTAAAGACCAACAGTCCACGTGAAACCAGAAACTTCCAATATGCACGTTTCCATCAAGATTTTTTTCTGTTTCGTTGTGCTAATTGGTTCAGAAACATTTCTGCGCGTCAACTACGGCCATTTGCACCGGCCTTCGACGCTCATTTCCCTGTTCGCGACCCATATCAGTGATTGGACCTACACAATTGGATGGTACTTGGGCGAATTCTCGGACATTGTCTACTTTGTGAAAAAGTACTTTTCCAATGATCTTCGCGCCCTCGTGCTTGCTTTTGCCCATTTATTTGCCGGCTGGACAAATGTTTTCAGCGGTTTCCTGGCTTACTACAATTATCAGCTCATGGCAATTTGCGTAGCTACATGCGTACTCATCACAGTGTATGCCGCTGTCATATCGTTTTTCCGGCCGGTGGACCACCCTGTAACATGGTTGATTGCAACGTATTGGCATTTGAAAATATGGTGGGACACGGCTTACCAACGCGTCGACGAACAACTTGTCCAATGGATATTTGGCTCAGACGCCAATGATTCTAACGTACAGCAGACTCCGCAACATCGGGTTACCAGATCCAGAGTGAAAAAGAAGCTGTAAGGCGTAAAATGATTGGCTTGTACTGTTTCTACGTAGACCGATTTCCTATGTTCACCGTGCCGTTTTCCTTGGCACTGAACGTGCAGCACTTCTGGCAGGGACCGGACCCGCACGTCACCGTTACCTAAACAGGCAATCATCGCTTTCTTGGGGCCCTGAACTTCCACCTCGCCATTGCCGTCAGCCGTGATGGTCACGTCATCGGCGACTGGAGCACCGGTCTGTACATGTACAGAAGCATTACCGGTGACTTTGATGGAACGTATGAGCTTCCCCGCGGCAATGTTCTCTGTATCATCAGTCACTACGTCAGCAGAGGCAGCGGTCTGTTGCGGGGCTACGCGTGTTCCATTCTCGTACACAACACCATTAATGACATTGAGGTTGTTGCTGCCGCCCGCGGACACGTAAACAGTACCGTCGGAAAAGACGACGCGGTTGCCAGAAAAACTGGTAATACCGACTTTGCCCGCTGCCATTGAATCGTCAATGCGAGCAGAATATTTGCCCACCCTGTTTCCTTTGCCAATGATAGACTGTACAATGACGTTGCCCGAGCCGCTAATGGCATTATTACTGCCTGTGATGTTGGCCATGACGGCAACGCTCGATGATCCGTCATATCGCGACGACGAGCCAGACGCTCCACAGCCCGGTTGCGCCCGGAGCGTATTACCTTGCCAGACGAAGACGCCATGTTTGCATTCCACTTTGCCGTTGCTCGTAACGACGTTGTGCGAAGACGTGGTGGCATTTCGCAGCAGAGGTCTCTTGCATGAATAAAAGCAACGCAACAAACCACGCTAGTTTCATTTCCTTTTGTCAATGGAGCGGACACTTTTTGACGTTGCTCACCGCGGACCATTTTTCGTGTTCACCCGGAACGACCGGCACTTGGATCGTTTTCAGTACAAAGCTGGGCTGAACACCGACCCAAAGCCCTGGAACCCATATTGGGAACGGGACAGTGGTTTCCGTTTCTTTTCCGTGGATCAGCTTGCGAAGGAACCCATGATTTTCAGCTACATGCCATGGGTACGTCGCGTGACGCTGTGCAACGACACCAGTATTTGGGAGGAAGATAGCTGTTTCAGGGCCAATAAGTTCATTCTCGGCGAACGCACGTATTTTGAGGGTTTATGTCCTGAAGACATCCAGGACCAGGGCCCGTTTTATTTGGTTACTGACTTAACGGATAAGGAGTACGGGAGAGCGTATCCTGATGTATCACGGCGGTCTAGGAAAATACGATTGGACATGGAACATTTCTTTTCGGCGGAACGCCTGAGCGGCGAAACTATTTTGTCTTTCCTCGCCATACCAATCTGTAGTGCCAGGCAATTGTGCGAGTTACTGGAAAATGGACGCAAGTTTCGCTTTATTCGACATGTGACATTTCCGGATGATGCCAGAATATGGTTCGCCGACAACACGTTCAAGGCAACCGCAGTGGAAATTGGGGGGCGCAGACTTTTTTACGAACTTCCGGTTGATGCACTCTCGGCGCGCATACTTTCCGACATGAAAGACTCGAAGGCGTGGTCGGCGCCGGACCTGTTTTTTGCCGCCGGTTTGTCATACTATTATCCTGTTGCTGTTGACGGACGTGCCTGGTGGGACAAATTCAAAGATCGCGAGCTTGTTTTCCGATGCAAACTTCCTCCCGCATACGGATTATGCCAAAGCGACGTACAGAGTGTACAAACACATCTTCGGCGTGCCATGCCTGAGCTGACGTTTGACGACAATCAACCAAAGGATGAGATATGGTGTTGTATGAAGACGCGGGTATGGGCCGAGCACAAGTTAGCCCCGTATGTTGATGCATTACATAATTTTTTGCAAACCACAGCGGTTGATTGGGTTGCGGACGAAACCAAGACGAATCAACCACAATTTACGCGCAAACTGTACAGAAACGGGTTGCCCGTGCCAGGACCTCGATTCAGAGATTGTTTTCAAGAAATCGTTTTGAAGCGCTGGCCCATTGATATACGCGTAGATTTGAATGTACGCTGGTGTTTTGTGATGTCTGTACAGTGGTCTGACAGACAACGATTCTGGAATACATTTCCATTGCAACGAAATATAATGCAACGTTTGGTACATACAAAGTCTGGCGCCGTGCACGAAACCAGCACGCCTTGACGCGGGCGTGCGTGATGCCGTGCTGTTTTGTTGTTATTTTTGGTCCTGTTGGTGTGGGCAAGAGCACCGTGCTGGCGCAGCAGGCCGAGCATTTCCCGCGGGCCGTGCTCATTCGCGAACCGGTGGAGGCCATGACGCGGAGCGGGGCGCTGCAGCACGTGTACGACAACAGGCCGGGCAGCGGCATGCGGCTGCAGATGCTGGTGCTGGCCGAGCGGCTGTCGACGTACTGGCAGGCCAGCATTGCCATTGCCGGCCAGGCGCCGTCCGCCGCGTCTCTGGTGCTTGCCGACGGACATGTTGATCTCGACGGCCAGATCTTCATTGCCGAGCACGTGCGAGCCGGCCGCATGAGCACGTGCGAGGCCAGCGAGTACTGGGCCTTTGTCAGGAACGAGTCGCGCCGACTCATGCCATCCACGCTCGGCAAACCCACGCTGTACATTTACTTGCGCGCGCCAGGGCAAGTATGCGCGCGCCGCGCTGCCGCTCGCAATCGGCAAGAAGAAATGGGCCTGGACGTGGCCTGGTTCGATCGCGTGGCCGCAGCCAGTGAACACGTGGCCGTTGGGTTGCGTGCCGCGGGTGCCAACGTGGTCACGGTGAATGCCGGAACGTCGGAAGACTGCGTGCGCTGCACCGTGAGCGAGGCAATTGCGCATGCATATAAAACTCTGTGCGAAACCACGACGGTGTGATGCGCGGCACGCTGTCGTCGCCTGTTGCCGGCACGCTCGTCGTCATTGCCGTGGCCCTGGCGGCCAGCGCATTCTTCTTGATTCTGGCCGCTAGCGACGCCTACGTTGTTTTGACGCAGCTATCCGGCTAAATGAGACAGCGACGTACCACCACCACAGCGATACTGACAGGTGCGGACCAGGCACCTGCAGAGGCGGCTTCGCCTGTGCCGCCGTACCTGATGGAGCGCGTCGCCGAGTTGCAGTTGAGTGGCGGGTGTCAGTTTTTGCTGGCCGTGACGTTTGCCCTGGTCATTGCCACGCTGGTGTTTAGCATACTGGCGTTTGTGGCCAGTCGCGACTTGCGGCGATTTGTCGAAGGCGAGGGCGAGGCCGCGGTGACGCCGGCCACCTTGGCGGCAGTGGCCCAGGACATGGCCGTGGCCGTGTTCAAGCGGCGCGCGAAATCGTAGTCATGGCAGCGCGTAAAAAATGCGGGTATAAACAACCCGTGTTCACCACCACAAGCAATTCGCACTCGCACGCACACAAGGTGCCTTGGTCTTTTGCCTGTACTTGCTCGTACACATGTCTCTGACGTCAGGAGCACCGCACGCCTCGTTGCCGGCCAAGGAGGGTGCCATTGGCGCGGTCCGCCCGCCCGCCTTGCTGGCGGCGAGCCAGATTCATCATTCCCAGGCCACCGCGCGGCCGCACTGGGGCGTGGAAATGATTGATCAGGCGGACCGGAAGTACCGAACGGATCCGACCATTCGAAAGCCAAACAACTGGCGGTAGTGAGGCAAAAAAAAGAGTAAACCTCGTGCCACGACAAAACCGAAAATCCCAACCCAACTTTTTGGTCACTCGTATAAGTGGTGGTCGGCGGCTTGCCTGTTTGTCCTCGATGCAGTCCTTTGTCGAGCGCAAGTTCAACTGGTCGGCGACCGCGAGCAATCACGCCGACGTTGTGCCACCGGGCCATGTGGTGGACAACGTGGAAGACGTGTACATGCTGAAGCTGCCGGTCGGCGAGGCCATCCGGCCCGGGGCCACATCGTTTGCCGACGCGTTTGACCGGAACAACGAGGTGCAAGTGTTTTACGAGGCCCTGCTGCAGTTGCTGCTCAAGACGACGGCGGAAATGCGGGCCACGTTCGACAAGGACGTGCGCGCCGGCCACGCGAAACTGGCCGCCTGCACCGGCGATCCCATTCACTTGTACCTGGAAACGGTGGTCGGCGAGCGGCCGGACGAGGCCATGCTGCTGGCCGGCCACTTGATCAACCAGGATCCGGCCGCTCTGGCCAGCCGGCCGTTCATGACCGGCATTGGCGACGAATACCCCGTCGTCGAGTACCGACTGTGGATCTTTGTGCGCGCCCGCAGCGAGACCTTTGACTTTGACCGCATCCTCGGCAACACCATTGCCCGGCTCAAGCAAAATTACCAGGCCAAATTCGGCCACTCGGACGTGGCCCGCGACGAGATTTCCCGTGGCAGCGTCGGCGGCGGCGGCAAGGGCAAGCGCAAGCGAGCGCAATCGGCGGATGACGGCGGCGACGGTGATGGTGGCGACGGCATTTCTTTTGGTGATGCCGGCGGCGGCGGCGGCGGCGCCGTTGATCCGTGCTCGTTCACGGGCAATGCTTCGGGCATGATGAAGTACGGCGAGTCGCTGAACAGCACGAACAAGTGGCGGCTGATTCGGTCCGAGACGATTTGGTGCACGGTGATTGACATGGTGCTCGGGTACCGGGTCCTGACCCGGCCGGAACTCATGAAAAACTTGGTGTCGCGCTCGCTGCTGCCGGACAACAACCCGGCGCATGCCCGGTTCATGCTCAACCCGCAGGCCTACTTCCGGCTGCCGAACGGGTACGCGGCCCGGGCGCAGCGCAATATCTACAACTACGTTGTCAACAAGGACATCAACGGCCGCCGCTGGACGTTTCCCGTTGCCAACTGCGTGCTGCGCGTGCCGCCGAATGACGAGGAAATTCAGCGGTTCTGCCTCAAGCTGCTGCCCGAGCACCAGATTCGGGGCATGGGCAGCGACCTGGACCAGGCTGTTGGCCGCACCACCGGCAGCCTGCGCGATCACAGCATCGTGTCGCAAACGTACTTTGACGCGTTCGCCGCGGCCGCCGCGGCCGATGATGCCGTGGGCATGGCGTACGACGCGCTGGCCGAAGGTGCCGGCGACACTGACGATCTGGCCTTTGACCTGGACGACGGCCAGCTGGACGGCGGTGCTGCCGTGGACGCTTTCGGCAATCCCATTGGCGACGACGACGACACGCTGGCCGGCCGCGCAGCCCGCGGTGCCGGCCTGCCGGGCGACGCCGATGCCGCGGCGGCCGACGAGGCCCGGCGCGGCGGCGTGCTGCCGGAACAGATTCGCGCCATGCTGAACCACGTGCTGCCGCGCCGCGACGAGCTCGAGCCCTTTGACTCGCTGACGCTGCTGCGCGAGGACTTTGAGGACAGCCACTCCCTGATGCACCAGCACTTGCTGGCCGAAACGGACAACCCCGACCGCTCGTCGTTCCACCGGCTGCGGTTCCGCGGCGCGCGGCTGCGGTCCGAGTTCAACAAACTGGCGGCCAGCGGCACGCTGTCGCGCGACGAACTGCTGCTGCGCCGCCGGGCCATGCAGTACGACTTGCTGCGCGGCTACGGCGACATGTGCATGACGTCGACGAGTCAGATTAGCCGCGTCGGCCGGCTGCTGAACGGCTGGTACGAGGCGCGGGTGCGCGAAGACCGGCCATGGCTGGGCCACGACCTGCCGAAAATTGACGGCTCCCTCAGCACGCTGGCCAACATGGTGGCCCGGCGGCTGCTGCGGTTCGAGGCCGGCATGTACATGGCCAACATGCACGACATGGCGCTGGCCCTGTCGTTTGGCTCGCTGGACGCGTACCGGCACGCCCTGAAACTGCACTGGAACGCCGTGCTGTCCGGCGACCGGGCCACCAGCAAGTCCTTCACCATTGACCTGCTGAGCTGGCTGCGCGTCGCCGGCACGGTCATCACCGAGGGCAACAAGACGGACAAGGCCGACAACACCGACGTGGACGCCAACGACGAGATTCGCATCAAGCACGAGCTGAACCCGTCGCAGTTCAAGAATCGCGCGCGCGGCGGCGACGACAAGGCCGAGGCCGACTGGAAAGAGTTCCTCACGTGCATGACGCGCCGCACCAAAGTCTTTGTCTGGGACGCCGCCGGCCGCCGTCTCAACCGCACCGCCTACTCGCAGCAAATCGGCGTCACCATTTGCAACACCAACGACGAGGCCAGCACCTTCACCAGCGCCATCCACAGCCGATTCAGCTGGCACGTCGCCGCGCGCTCCCCCCAATCGCACTCCCGCTAACTGTGCGCGTGCCACGCATTGCCCCCATGACCCCTGCTCCGGCCGCGAGGCCGTGAGGCCATTGGCTGTATGCAGGGGTCTTAGGGGCGGCACGCCCCTAAAGTATGAATTTCGTGGAGCGGTATCGGAAAGACCGGCACGCTGCCGATTTGACGAACATTGAGGACCAGCTTGACGAGGACGGCCAGATTCGGCAGCAGAAGTTCCGGGACGAGATGTGCGCCGAGCAGTTTGTCCATTACCACGTGAACAAGGCCATTGCCATTCACGCCGTGCCCGACGTGACCATGGCCTGCTGGCTGCGCATCCGGCAGACGTTCGAGCGGCACCTGCGGTCGCGGTACCTGATTACCGTGCCGATGCGCACGCAGGAGCGCATCGGCATGATGATCCGCGTGCTCGTCATTAGCCAGGCCGCCGAGTACCTGTACAGCTCGCCGGCCAGCAAATACTTTGGGAAACCCTTCAACGTGCTGCAGCTGGCCGATTTCGAGCCGCTGCTGTACGACACGGAGGAAATTGTGTACCTGGCCATTGACATGCACCGCCACGAAATCGTGTCGGGCGCCCGGGCCACATTTATTCACACGCTGTACAAGCACGCCGTGCAACAGCAGCGACGGCGCGTCCTCAACGACAGCACCATCACGGCGCCCGACGTCCACTTGCAGAGCTGCTACCTCACGCCCACCACGCCAATCAGCACAGACACCCACAGCGGAGGAGGCGGCGGCGGTGGTGGAGGTGGTGGTGGTGGCCGGCGGCAGTTTACCATGTTTGCGCCGCGGCGGTCATTTGAGCTGCGGGCGGGCGGTGGCACGGGTGGCGGGGGTGGTGGTGGTGGTGGTGGGGGTGGCGGTGACGTATTGGCTTCGGAGAAGTTTCCGGCCAATTTCATGTACGCGTACATGCGCATTGATGGGGGGTATCAGGCCGTGGCGCGGAACGTGCGCGACTGGACGGCCACGCAGGGCACGGTGCTGACGGAGGAGCAGGCCAGGAACATGTACTTTGACCTGACGCGCGAGACGATTCAGGGCCGGCAGTACCGCTGGAACGCGGCCACGCACCAGCCGGAACCGGTGCCCGCGCGGGCCGACGCTGGCCCCGACGGCGGCCTGGAGGCCATGCCGGCGGCGCTGCGGACGCCCTCGGCCTTTTTCGTGCATTTGGACCTGGTGGGCAACGTCGATCCCATTGAGCAGGCCATTCAGCACTGTTTTTCCAACTTGCCGCCGCCGCGCCGCCGGTACCTCACCGGTCGGCCGGTCAGTGATCAGCGGCCGCAGTACTTTGCCGTGCGCGAGGTGACGGTCGACACGGGCCGCGAGCAGTTTGTGCACGATTTCGCCCACGAAGTCACCACGGACATGCTGCTGGCCTACACGGACATGGAGTTCCCGGCCGACGCGCCGACGGGCGCGCAGCGGCTGACGGTCCACTACGACGAGCTCAGCCGGCAAACGCGCGCCAAAACGCTGTTTCTCGACGAGACCGATCCGGCCGTCTGTTCGTTTGCGCCGTACGAAGAGTACGCCGAGCTGCCCGTGCCCGACGACGAGCCGGACCACCCGCTGCACGGCAAGCGCCGCCGCCTGTACTGCATTGACGCCGAGGGCCAGTACCCCGACTCGTTGGTGCCGGACCGGGCCCAGCAACGCAAACGCAGAAGAAAGGGAAAAGTAAACTCGGCAGGCATCTGATGCCAGAGCGTCGCAGTACTGCTATTGGCGGGGCGTTTTACGAGCCCGTTTGCCGCCGTTGCGCATCGTCATGCTGGTAGACGCGGCAGCATCATCATTGTCATCTGCTGCGACGCGGCCGCTGCTGCTGCTGCTGCGTTTCTTGCTCGCGGGTCGTTCCAATGGCCGGGGCAAGTGCGTCGTGACGTTCTGCACAATAACGGCCGGCGATGCCGTGGTGCGGCGCACGTTGACGACGAGCAGCGGCGGGTCTTGGTCGAACCAGGCAAAGGCCGAGGCCACGCGGTGGCCGTGCGTGTCGTGCAGGTGCCGGAAAAAATCAGCCTCAATGTCGGGCAAGTTGCGAAAACACAGCGAATAACCCACGCGAGCCGATTCCGGCGCCTTGCCGGCAGCCGCGCCCACGCTGCTCTCCGAGGCATCGTCAGCGGCGGTACTCAGCTCGCTTGTCAGGGGAATGTGGCGACCGGCAACGGTGGCTGGCACCCAGGAGCCGTCGCCATCACCGACAATGGGCTCGAACCAGAACTCCGTGTCGGGCATGCGCGTGGCCGCATTGTACACGTCGCTGACAATGGCGTCCATCAGGCCAATGTCGTCAACGTCGGTCACGTTGCTGGCCGCGTAATCAATGGCCGTGACGCGGGGCCGCTGGCACGCTGGCTGCCAGCGAACCTTGTGCATTGGGCTAACGTGCACATGCAACTGCTGCTGGCTGAAGCGTATGTGGACGGCGCGGATGCGCTGGCTCAGGGCGTACAGCCGCTTGGCCTGCTGATTGGTGAACATGGAGAAGCCGCCGGCCAGCCGGACCCGCAGGTACGCGTCGGCATTGGTGACCGCGTCGCCGACGTACTTGACGTCAAACGACAGCGTCCGCCGCGGTTCCTGCACTGTCTGGATAATGAGGCACACCAGGCCGCAGTCAGCCTCATTGCCATTCACGTCGCGCAGAATGTCCGCGCGATTGGCATCGGTAATGAGCATGGCCACAAGTACAAACGTGGTGACTTTCTGCCATGCCAATATAACGCACTATTAATGCCCGCTGCACCCTTGCCATTGCCGATCACGCGCCAATGAACGATGCAGCACTGACGATCCGCACGGCCCCGCCGGCCGTTCAACTGGCGAGCGATGCGGCCAATGGCAACCGGCTGGCCGCTGTGGCGCGGCAGGCCATTCCAGCGGGTACGCTGCTGGGCCAGTACCAGGGCCGCGTGCTGCAGGACTTGCGAGAATTGCCAAATGCAGACACTATCAATGAGTATGTGGTGGCCGTGTGGCCGAGACTGACTGACGATGACAGTAGCGGAACTGCTGCGATTGATGAGTCGCGGGTGCCGTGGGAACCATTGTACTACATTGACGCGTCGAGCACGTCGCACGCCGTGGCGCCGCCGCCTGTTGTCATTTCACAGCAGCGAGGACGCACGGATACTCGGGCTGATGCGTGGATCCAGTCGAGCGAGCAGTTGACCAACTGGACGCGGTACATTCGCCGGCGGCGGACCAATACGCCGACTGTGGCGCCGCCGGCCAACGTGGCCCTTGTGACGGGCGCGGTGCGGCCCGGCCGGTTGTACGCCGTGACGGCGCGGGCCGTGGCCGCGGGCGAGGCCCTGACGTTTGACAATGAGGCGCGGCCCGTGTACCGGCGCATCGACGTCACGCCCGGCCAGTTGCGCATAGTTGTCAGTGGCGAGGCGGGTGACCGGCCTGCCGTGGCGCGGCACATGGCCCTGGTGCTGGGCGTGCCGGCATCGGACAATGCGCGCCTGCCGGAACCGTACGGCCGGTACGCAGTCTCGTACGGATTTGCCGTGCAGCTGGCCTACGACGAGGCCAGCGGCACGGTCGTGGGCTTTTCCGTGGCCCTGCTCGGCGGCCGCGTCCTCATGGCCGTGCACGTGGCCGCGCCGGTGCGCAACGCCGGCGAAGTGCGCGGCGCCCTGCTGGCTGATGCCATGGACACGATGCGGGGCTCCGATGCGCCAGCCGGCGCGCACGGCACCTTTATCGAGGTGCCCGAGCGGCAGCAGCTGGCCGTGTTTGGCCGTCTGGATCCGACCGCGTGGCAGTTTCGCCAAAGGCGCCGCCCGCCAAGCTGGCGCCAGATGGTGCAGCTGCTGTTTTGGGACTTGGTGCTGCCCGACACAGACGTGCAAGGAACTAGGTGGCAGTGGGCCATGCAGACGCTGCACCTGGCCGGCCTGAGCGCCCGGAACAGGCACATGCTGGTCGCGGAACCTGACCGGTTGGCGGTGTACGTTGCCGTGGACGCGCAGCAGCGGCGCGTGGCCGTGGTAGTGGCCTCGACGGAAACGCCGGTCATTGAGTTTATGCACGTGCGCGGCGTGTTCCACGCGAGCCGCGCGCCCCTCGTGTACCGCGACTTGTTGCAGACCTATCGCAATCTCGTCGTTGGCGATGGCCAAAAACAAGCAGCAGCACAGGTGCTGCGCGTCCGGGCGCGGCAGCAGTCGATGCTGGCCATGGTGCTGGAACTGGCCGGATACACGCGAACAGCCCGTGGTGATGGTCCCTTTTCACTCGACACATATGAGCGTAGTCTGTAAATTTCACGTGTGGCACCCGTGTTTTAGTGCCCACTTCAGCACTTTGGTGGCTCCCCTGGATTGGGCCGTCCATATGGTTTCGCTGTCCCACGGAACTCCGTGTTTCCGCAGCCATTTCAGTACAGGAAGATTATTATTGAACGCTGCCATTTTGCACGCCGTTTCGTCGAATGGACACCCCATATCCAGAAGTTCCTGTAGTTTTCCAATGTCGCCGTGACTGACTGCGGCTGCGAAAGTACGGGCACAGAGCGGTGCATAACGCTTCGCTGCCCACTGTACGATATGCATGTGACCATACAGAGCGCCTAACATAGTGAAGTCATTTGTCCAGCGCAACTGCATCCGAGATTCTACAATAAACTCCAGTATGTCCAGCCGGCCCGTTCTGATGCTATCATAGTCCAAATTATTGCCCGACGAAAAATTATGGTCAACGAGCCATTTCAGTGCGGCGAGCTGGCCGTGTGTGACGGCAGATTCTGTTGCACGCGATGACAATATGGTATCGCCGAACGTGTCGAGAAGAAACTGCAAATTATCTAAGCGACCGGCGCTCGCCGCTCCACTCACAACCTCAGACACGGTTGTCTGATATGCTAGGGCGGCTGCCGCCCACAGCATCTGCGCGCGGCTTCCGCGCTGGCCAATATCTCTCGCCAGAACGTATGCCGGCCTTGATGCTCGCTCCATGAACAATCCCGGCTGTGCATTGGCCCGGAAGCGGCCGTTCAAGGTGTACAATCGCCGGGCAACGCGGACGGCGGCCGGAATCACGGGCAGGTTCTGGGCCACGGCAAGGAGCACATCTTCGTCGACATTGGAAGCCGTATGTTTGCGCTTCATACTAGAGAGGTTTTCCGCGATTTACTGCGCCCTTTGTTGTTCCCGCATTTTCAGACGCAAAAATTTCGCAACTCCTACTGGTCCTCCTCCTCCTACGTATGACGCATGCACGCCTTTCGCAGCATCTATATCACGCCGTGTAATTGTCCAACCATGATCGATTGCCCACTGCAGCATTGGCTTCTGGCCACTTTCAATGGCACCATCAATTATGTCTTCTAGGTTCCACGGGCAGCCGTTTGCAATGGCCCAGTCCAGCATCTCCACTTTGCCATGCACAGCTGCGTTATACGCCGTTTCTTCTGCCCAGGGGCAGCCGTGTTTCCGCAACCATTTCAGAATCGGAAAATTTCCCTGTAAAACAGCAGCAACGTATGTGAGTTCATTCCATGGACAATTGCGGTTGTGCAATTCCTGGAGTACAGCAACGTCGCAAGTATAGTGGACCGAATGCATGGCACATTCATACGCTACCGCAGTCAATGGATATTCGTGCCGCAAAAGCCAGTCCACAACGGGAAAAAGACCGCGACCCACTGCCACATGAATTGCGTTCGGTTCCCGCGGGTAGCCTTCTGCCATCAGCCATTCTAAAATATGTAGGTGCTCGTTGGCAACGGCCGCTTCAACAATACCAGAATACGAATCGAATCTGCCAATTTTCTGCGATATCCATTGCAGAATATCCAACCGGCCTTGGGCAGCTGCTTTTTCAGCAGCTTTCGTGCCGACGTACGCTCCGTGTTCGACAAGTAATTCGACCGTTTCCCATTTGCCTGCGCGAGCAGCGACGACAACCGCGGATGGAAGACGTCGTTTGGCCGGAAATGCTTGCAAAAGGAGCCCGACAACATCGTTCGCGCCACGAGCAGCAAACCATTCGAATGCTTGTTGCGGATACTCTTCCCTGCCACTGGCCATTAACCACCGCACGAGCGGCATGTGTTCGTGTCCTGCGCACTGACCAAACACGATGGGCGCGGACTGATATACAAAACGACGTCTGCCAGCAGTTACGGCCGGCCACTGCGGCGCATTGGCGCGGAGTCCGCGCGACAAGGTTCGCAGTCGCGCTGCTACGGGAACGGTGGCCGGAACGTGGGGTATGTGTTGAGCAACGGCCAGCAGCACCTCTTTGTCGACATTGGAAGCGGAAAGTTTGCGTTTCATACTAGAGGGGTTTTCGGGTTTTACTTTGCTGTTCCTGCATTTTCAGTCGCAAAAACTCCGCAACTCTAAACAGGTTCATCATGAGCACTCGGTCTTCTAGGGTATCTATGTGCCGCTGGGTAACTATCCAACCATGATCAATTGCCCATTGCAGCATCTTCAGCTCACCCCTTCTGATGGCCGCATCTATTATATTTTCCAGGTTCCGCGGACAGCCGTTTGCAATGGCCCAGTCCAACATCTCTACTTTGCCACATTCGGCTGCGTAATACGTCGTGTTTTGGTCCCAGGGGCAGCCATGTTCGCGCAACCATTTGAGCGCCGGAAAATTTCCTCCTCGAGCGGCAGCTGCACACGTGAGTTCATTCCATGGGCAATTGCGACTATGCAATTTCTCGAGCACGGAAACGTCGCAATCAATGTGTCGTGACCATATGGCATACTCATATGCTCTAGCAGGCAGTTGATAATCATGTCGCAGAAACCAGTCTACAACGTGAAAGAGCCCGCGTTCTACAACCGCAAAGATCACGTCCTGTGTCAGCGGGTACCCTTCTGCAATTAGCCATTCTAAAATATTCAGGCGCCCGTTCACAGCAGCGACTTGAATAATACAAGAATGCCTATGGAATATGCCGGCTTTCTGCGATATCAATTGCAGAATGTCCAGCTGGCCTTTTGCGGCCGATTTATGGGCAACTTCAAACCCGACGCAATTCCAGTGCTCGACGAGAAATCGCACTACCTCCCATTTTCCAGCGTCTGCCGCGCTGGCAGCAGCAGAAGAAATGCACCTTTCGTCGGGAAATACCTTTGCAAGAAGATTCACGACATTGATCATCCCATGAACAGCAAACCAAATAAATTCTTGTAATGGGCGTAGTAGCTTGTTATTGGCAATCACCCATTGCATCAGCGGCATGTGTTCATCCTCTGCGCACTCCCCAAACACAAGCGGAATGCATGGAAAATACAAAAGGTCTCTACGGCCAGTTACGACCGGCCACTGCGGCGCATTGGCACGGAGCGTGCGCGAAAGGGTTCGCAATAGCGCTGCTGCGGGAACGGTGGCCGGAACGTGGGGCATGTGCTGCGCAACGGCCAGCAACACAGCGACGGCATCGGTAAAGGCAACGTCGTGGGAGCGTTTCATTAGTAGCCGCGGTTTCGCAGCGCCGCAATGGCCTCTTCAATGGTCAGGTTGTCCAGCAGCCGTGCAATCTGAGCGACGTCGCGTTTCCAGTCCCGTTGTTTGCGGACAAACTCCCTGTACTCCGGTCGTTCCAGCACGGCCCGCGACTGCTCGCGAACGTGTGTCTCCAGTTCGCTGTTGATGGGCATGTTTGTAGGCGTTTGCACGGATACTTCGCCGTCGCATTCGACGAACGCCACAATCATATCTTCACCGCTGCCGCTGCCGACGGCAGGTACGGACCAGTAGACCATGAAAATGTCAGTGCGACACGAAAAAGTCGGATGCACCACCTCGACTTGGCGTGTCGTCCAGTCGGGTACACCCAGCACCAGCCAACCGCATAATAGCCATGTGGCTGGCCGTTCGTTTGTATCTTTCCAATGTGACTCCATTTGTTCACGCAAATACGTGCCCGACCGGTCACATTCCAACAACGAGTGAATGTGAAGTGCACCGTCAGGGAAAAGGGGGGCGGCAGTGGGCAAAGTCGGAGAAGGCGATCGCGAACGTTTCATCGAGTACGTGGGGATTTACAGTATTACAACTGATTGTGGCAGTAACGCAGGAGCGTCATCAGAAATGAGAGATTTCGAACGCGCCCAGTCGATAATATCATTCCGGTCACGTCGCAAAAGCAATTCCATCAAATCACTCGACCACGGACAACCGTTTGATAAGGACCAGCGCAGAACATCGTGATAATGAAATTTTGCCGCCGCATGCCATGCTGTCCAGCCATCCCATGGACAACCATGCTCACGAGCCCACTGGAGCACATTCATATGACCACCAGCTGCAGCAGCAGCGCACGTCGAAGCATCCCAAGGAAAACCATTTTCGTGCAAGATCTGCAGCATGCGTAAACGGCCGTCTCCAGCTGCGTGACAGCAAACTCTTTCGGTGACAGGATAACCGCGTTCTCGCAACCATTCAATCATGGAAATATTGCGGGAACTTATGTGTTCGCAACCAGTCTAATCCGATCTTCCATTTTTCGGCTGCAGCAAAATACTGAACTGAATACGATTCGTTAGGAAAAATAGTTAAAAAATATTGCATGAAATCAATATCTCTGGCGTGAACAATGTCATCCACAAAAGTAAAGGCCCGATCAAATTTAAACAAGGGAAGAAGCCAGCGGAACGTTTCCAACTGGTGGTATTCAATAGCCACTTTGCAGACGTTGGGAGTGATATTTCCTGGAAATTCCTCAGCAAACAGCATCAGCAACTGGAGTCGGCCGTACTGAGCCAGGCGCCGCGGCAGCTTTATGCGGGCATCCGGAACCACGGCCATTATCCAGCGCATGACCGGTGCATGCGTGGTGGTGCCAGCACCAAACTGCGCATCAAGACCACGGGTAGACAGTGAGCCAATAAAATTGGGCCATGGCAGAGCATCGGCACGGAACACGCGCGACAGCGTCCGAAGTCGTGCCGCCACTGGTACAACGGCGGGAACATGGGGTATGTGATGCGCAACAGCGAGTAGCACAGGAACGACAATTTCACGTGAGCGTTCCATAATTTTAGTAGCCGCGGTTTCGCAGCACCGCAATGGCCTCTTCAATGGTCAGGTTGTCCAGCAGCCGTGCAATCTGAGCGACGTCGCGTTTCCAGTCCCGTTGTTTGCGGACAAACTCGCTGTACTCCGGCCGCGCCAGCACGGCTCGCGACTGTTCGCAAATGTACGTCTCCAGCTCGCTGTTGATGATCACGTTTGTAGCCGGGTGCAGGCTTACTTCGCCGTCGCACTTGACGCATGCCATAATCATACCAATGCCGCGGCATTCGCCGACGGCCGGTACGTGCCAGTAGACGTTGATAATGTCCCTGCGAGTCCGCAGCGGTTGCACGGCCTTGACTCGGCGTGTCGTCCAGTCGGGCACATGCAGTTCCAGCCAGCTGCATAACAAGCTTGTGCCCGGCCGTGCGGTTGCATCCTTCCAGTATGACTCCATGAGTTCGCGCAAACACGTGCCCGAACGGTCAGATTCTGATACTAAGTCTATGTTAATATTGTCTGCGTTGAAGTGCACCGTCAGGGAACAGGGGGGCGGCAGTGGCGAAGTCGGAGAAGGCGACCGTGAGCGTTTCATGATCCGCGGTTTCGTGTTTACCTAAAGAAGGTAGGATTCACTAATGCGAATTGAAGTCGCGGAGGTCTATACCCCAGTTCCTCCAGGCAGTCTATCACGTCCGGTCTGTTGGCGCGGCATGCGGCCTCGTAAGCTTCAGAAGGTTTCGGATAGTCTGCTGCAGCGAGCCATCTCAGTACGTGAACATGTCCGTGCTTTGCAGCGGCCACGATAACGGTGTCACTCCATGGGTAGCTGTTTCCGCCGAGCGACCATCGGAGCGTGTCCAACTGGCCACCTGCTGCCGCCCCCTCGCACGCATCCATCAGAGCCTCGTTGCGGCGCAGCTCGGGTTTGATGGTCGTGAGCAAATCTACGCGTCCGCGATAGCCCAGGGCCCGCAGCATGGCACTGGTCTTACGTCTCGCCATCAGCGACCGCAGCACGGGCAGCTGGTCGGCAACATTGCTGCCAAACTGCCAACGGCCAGGTACACTGAACCAGGCCGGCGACCTGGCGGCGAATTGGCGATTGACTTGCCGGAGCCGGGCAACAACGCCGACCACGGCCGGCAAACAAGGCAGGTGCTGCAGCACTTGTACCAGGTCCTGCGCCATGCTCAAGTCAGGCACTTCATCAAGGTACTGACGTGAGCGCTTCATTGTGGTTTACTTGGTTTCGCGTTGTTGGCGAACCCACTCGCGCTCCAACATATCGCCGACGATAAATGATCCTACGCGGCGAGCGAATAATATGCTTTCTCGCGTGACGCGCCAACCTTGTTCTACAGCCCACTGTGGCACATCGATTTTGCCGGAGTTCACCATTAGGTAGTACACGTCATTGTGCCAGGGACATCCATTGGCCTTTGCCCATGCCAAAATGTCCACGTATCCGTTGCTGGCTGCGTGCAAACAAACATTTTCGTCCCAGGGACAGTCGCGTTCGCGCGCCCATTGGAGCAGCGGTAAGTTACCGCCCCGGCTTGCTTCGCTGCATACACGTGCATCCCAGGGGAATCCCAAGTTACGCAAAAACTCCAATGTGGCAATGTTCCCGCCATATGCAGCGATTGAACATTGATACTCCGTTTTCGCGTACCCGCGCTCTACAAGCCACTGAATGACATCTGACCTGTTCGCCCTAATGGCAGCAGTCAATGTTGCCGGATACTTTGGTTGGTTCTGTTCCAGCATCCATTCCAGTATGTGCATTTGTCCGTATTGAGCAGCCGTTCTTTGTATTTCCGCGTCATTGAAGTACTGTCTTTGTTTTGCCGATATCCACTGGACAATATGCAGCCAACCGTGCCGGACTGCCTCGTACATGGTCGTGGTAAATATTGGTTGACCTTTGTCCGCCATCCATTGCAGTATTTCCAATCTTCCAGCCTCCGCCGCAGCGTCCATGACGTTCGGCCACAGCCGGACGTTCGAAAAGTGCAGTAAACATATGTCCAACACATCCGTGCGACCGGCAGCGGCAGCAGCCCGGCTAATGGCAAACATTTCCTTGTATTTGCGCTGGTCGTTCGGAACAATGGAATTCCGGGCAAAATGCAGAAACATCAGCTGTTTGAGGCCGAGTGTGCCGGGGCCGAGTGCAATGCCCTTGCCCGGTATGGCGGCAAGGTTCGGCCAGTGCGGCGCACTTATTCGCATTCTCTTGTTCAGTGCACGAAGAGCCACGGCGCTGGCAATGGTGGCCGGTAGCACGGGCAGGTGTTGCGCCACCATGAGCAGGACTGTTTCACACTCGGGGTCCATGTATTTGGTGCGTTTCGAAGACAGTTGTTCCGGAGAATAACAGCGTTTCATTTTGTGGGACAATGGGGTTTACGGACTTGTTGCCTTGTGTGCCGGCCAGGTTAATACCAGCACACAACCGGGCGGCGCGTATAGGCCGCCGGGCTGCATGGCTCGCAAGGCCTCCCGATCGTCCCGGCACACGGGGCATCGTACAGATCCATTGTCTCCTCCTCGTCGTCGTCGTCGCTCATTGCTCCTCTGATCCACAACCTCGCACGTGTTGTCAATGGACGTGGCCAGGCTGTGCCGCAGCCACTCGTGCCCGCAGGGCGTGCAGTGAATCTGGTGCGGAGCCGATGCCAGGGTCCGCCGCCGGCAGCCAAGCGTGAACACATCGTCGCGCGTCGTAATGGGTTCGCAGCAAATCGGGCATGTGCCCAGCACCTCCGGCGGCGGCGGCGAGGGTGTAGCGATGCCCGCGGCCGGACTAACTGACAAGTGTCGCAACCCGTCACAGTCGCCGGAACACGGGACCAGTGGAGGCGTGGCAGGCATTGACCAAGGGAATTGTCAACCTCTTCGTAGGCATTCCTAAATACCACGGGATTTTTTCCCCAATTTACTGCCGCCGCATTTGCGCCGCGCTTCCGCGTAGGCAATGGCCTTGGCCTGCGCGGCACTCGTCACGCGCTTGCCCGCTTTGCTGCCGCTGTGCAGCTGGCCCTTTGCGTACTCGCGCATGACTTTGCTGAACTTTCCTTGTGTGCACGATGCTTTGGCCATGTCCGAGAGTGACGATGTTTCTGTTAGCCCCATTTACTTTTACAGTACACATAGCCTGCACCTCTTACGGCACTTTCTTACCACTGTTTCGCCGGTGGGCAATGTAAGAATCTTCACGTTGTCCAGCGTTGATACGTCCGTGACGTTTGTACGCGATAAATCTAGTATGTGTACATTGCCCAGCATCGACACATCCGTCACAAGCGATGCGCGCAAAATGAGTGTATGCACATTGCCCAACATGGAAACGTCCACCACATGCGTACATGTCAAGTTGAGTTCGTGAACGTTGCCCAACATAGAAACATCCGTCACCTTCGAGTCCCACAAACTAAGACAGCGCACATTGCCAAGTTTCGATGCATCCTTCACCTTAGTGGTCGTCAAATCCAGATTGACTACGTTGCCCAACATCGACGCATTCTCCACATTAGTACCGTCTAATTCGAGTGTATGTACACTGTGTAATGCCGAAACGTCTCTTACGTTTGTGCGTGACAAGTAGAGCGTGTGTACATTGCCCAACATCGAAACATCTGTCACGAATGTAGACCGCAGGCTCAGTGTATGGATGGATGTTCCACGAGCGAGAATCACATCACGTAAATCGTGCATGTACAAAGCCAAGCTTTGGGCATGCGACAATCGCCAATGCCAGTGCAATTCCGGACCCAAGCCAGCCCACCGCAACCGCTTGCACGTACGGCGCACGGACGCCGTGTCGGCCAGGGGCATGTGCCGGCATATCCAGTCGAACACAATCACGGGTGCTGTCTCCATGATGGTGGTGGCAATAACATAGGCGTGGTTTATGTACTTTTAGCAAAGAAGCATGGCTGCGTCCACGTGACAGGCTACGGCCTGGCACAACGTGCGGAGCGCGGCGCAGTCCCGCACGGCAAAATACTCGACAAGCTGACGGCCAGTGCGGCGGTTGATGCGCGACGTCAGTTGCTGGCACCACAGCAGCGTGTGCAGCACGGCCTCGGCCAGTGGGGCGTGCCGCGTGGGCACCGTGAACAGCGAATGCAGCACAGTATCGTCGCTAGCGGCCAGGCCCAGGGCCGCGCGCCACTGCAGCATGCGCCGTTCGGGGCGCGTGCTCCGGCCCAGCTTGACCACGCACTGGGGATCGCGATTGTCCCGAAACACGTAAATGTAGCCGGGCTTGGCGCCGCCGCCGTGCATGTAGCCGGCGTACAGTGCGTTGATGCGGGTCGCCAGCCAGGGATCAAGGGCCTCGCCAAACAGGGCGCTGTACGCCGTTGCCGGCGGCGTCGGCATGCGGCCCGTCTGTCGCACGTACGCCGCGCCGTCGGTCGTGATGGACAAGGAAGCCTGCAGCACGGTTTGCGCCTGCCGCACGCGATCAGGCGGCAATGGCGTGTTGGCGCAATCGCTGACCACGTGGCCATGGTCAAGGGATTCGGTCATGGCGCGCCCCCGGTAAAATCCTCGGCCTGCCCAGGCCCATATAATTGCGCACTGGACGTGCTGGTACACGGACTGCGGCGCCCATCTCTCCTGCGGCGCCGCCGTCGTCGTCCCGGCCATGGACGAAGACTCATTGTCTTCTGAAGATGACGAGTACGATTGGGCCAATCTGGCCGAGCGCCGCGTGCTGACGCAGTGGTTCAGCGGCGGCGAGGCGCCGCTGGCCCGGTGCCTGGCCTGGACGCGGCGGCAGCTGGCCGGCACAGGCCAGCGGTTCATTGTCTTGGCGCACCAAGTGCCCGTGGCCAGTACGGGCCGCGTTGTGCGAGAGTACCAAGCCATTGACGCGGGCCAGGGCCTCGCCATATGGGCGGCCACACCTATGGCCGAGCGGTGCGCCGAGGAAGTCATTGGCGAAGGGCCCGTCAACGTGTACGCCGACCTGGACGTTAGCGTGCACGATCCGGCGTACGGCACGGCCCAGCTGCTGTGCGACCAATTGATTGCCGGCGTGTGCGCGGCCGTCCGCCAGCAGTTTGGCCTCGAGTGCCGCATGGTCCAGCTCGACAGCAGCTCGCCGCGCAAGTTTTCCCGGCACCTCATTGGCCATTTGCACGAGCCCGGCACGGGCCGGCGTGCCGCGCTGCCGGGGTCGCGGGCCTGCGGCGCCTTCATGACCAGTGTACAGCAGCAGCTCGGCCTGACGGCGTGCCTGGCCACGCACACGGGCCACGCGCAGCCGCTGTGCGACCCGGCCGTGTACCACCGGCTCGGCAATTTCCGCACGTACGGCAGCACGAAACAGGGCCAGAACCGGTGGCTGCGCGTGCGCAACGCCGGCGACGGCACGCTGGTGCCGCTGCCCGCGAACGGCACGCTGGACTTGGCCACGCTGCGCGACACCCTGGTCAATGTACCGCCGGAGGACAACCCCATAGTCTTGGCGTACGGGCCCACAGACAAGCCTACAGTCGCTACTTCGTCTCCTCATTGGTCAATGGCCATGAGCCAGCGCACGCGCATGCGCATGACGGCGTCGGCCGGCAGTTCGCGCCCGCAGCCGTGCTCGCCGGCCCAGTACGACGCCCTGCTGGCCGAGTGCGCCATGTACCTGCCGACCGTGTACGCGGCGGAGGTGCACAGCATTGACATGCTGCCGCCGTCCGGCACGACGCTGATGCTCAAGTGCCGGAGCCGCAATTGCGCCACGAAAGGCGCGCTGCACACGTCCAACACCATTTACTTTCTGCTGGACACGCAGCGGCAGCGGTACCAGCAGCGGTGCTGGGCGCCCGCATGCAAGTCGCGGAAGCCCGGCCCAGCATGGCACGCCCTGCCGCCGCCAGTTGCCAGGGCCGCTGCCAATGCCATTGGACACCAACCCACCCGCAGCTTGCAGACACCGCCTCTGCGGTTCAGCAGTCTCACCGCACCCATGAAGCTGACTAGCGGCGGAAGCATGCAACGCAGTTTGTCGGCATCGGGCGGCTTCGAAACCACGATCCTTTGGCCCGAGTGAAACAAAAATGTCCCATCCCGATTCTGAATCGTATCTCCTTTCAGTGCAAGCAATCAACGACATTGGCAAGGAGGAAATGCAAAAGTTTGCACAAGAACATAAATTCCATGGCCCGATTACTGAATACAAGCTCAACTGGTACACGCCTTTGTTTCCTGGTGCCCCGAACAACATTTCCGTGCAGCTCGTGCATAATACGCTGAACATGCGTGTTCCGCTGAGCGTGTATGCCGGACGGATGATGGCTGCGCAGTTGAATGACCAGTCCCTGGCCAAGGCCCGCGAAACAGTGCACGCGGACATGCGTTTGGACATGCGTCTTGCGCTCGCTTCGCACGGAATCTTTTGTGCGAAGCATGTTTTTCCAGTCGCGGCTTTTAGCCTGGTCGCGGGCTGCGGAGCGGAATGGTTGGGCAACACCCTCCGTCGTTCGTACGGAACCAAGGCTCTCGTGGCAACGTACGCTGTGGTGGGCGGCATGGCATTCCTCTTTGGTGGTTCGTACACGCAATACAAGGAATTCCAGCTTACGCGGCAAATGACCACGGACGCGCACGAGCTGATAAGACTGCGCAATAGGCAGTATGCCTGGAGCATTGGCCATTTTCGTGTGCCGGGTACGTCATACATTTCTTCGCTCATGCGTGACAAAGTGTACGCCGAGTGAGTAAAACGGCCATCTTCACTTCTTCTCAATGGCCATAGTTCGCTGTATTTTTGTCTTGCGGCCTTCGGCATACGACGAAAATTGGTGCACGGGCGGCAGACCGCGTTTTGAAATGTGAAGTTTGGGAAAGAACTGCTGTGTCATGTCTTCAACAGCCGTCTTGCGCGCAACCTCCATAGAATGGTACACCGTCAGCTGTTTCGTCTCACCATTTCGTCGTCCGAGTTCTTTTGCACGTGAAACCACGATCTAAGGACGGATTGGAAATTGACTATAAAAGCGGCGGGTTGCCGTGTTGCTGGTTGAACCCAATGTCCGTGGCAGCGGCAGCGGCGCCTTCGTTCGAGTGGCAGGCGCGGTTGGCCGGTCAGTGCAAGCCAGGCAGTGCGCCAGGCTGCAGCATTTGGACCGGCGGCGCCACCATTCGGTTCCAGCGGCAGCGCTGGCAGCCGCGGCGCCTGCTGTACGCGTTGCAGGGCCCGCGGTACGCCGAAGCGCTGCGGCAGGCCGGCGACCTGGTGCTCACGGCCACGTGCGGCACGCCAGGCTGCGTCGCGCCGGCACATCAGACCCTGACGGCGCGACAACCGCCACCACAGCGGACCAAGCGGAAGTTCATGGAACCCGCCGATCCCGCCCTGCTGGAGCGGTTCCGCCAGGCCGCGCAGATTCGCAAACGCTTGTTGCAACTTGAAGCCACGCTGGCGCGCATTGACGCCCTGGAAGCGTCACTGCCGCCAGAAATGCACAACACGGAAGAAGCGGCCAGACTGGTGCAGGAAGCCATGCGTCCGCCAGATGCGCCGCCGGACACACCACTGCCGCCGTGCACCGTGGTCCTCGACGGGCCCGATGCCGAAGCGAGGGCCGAGCGCATTTTGGCCGACCCGTACGGCTACGTACTGGGCCACCGCGTCCAGTAAACATATCATGCTTGCATTATCATCAATACACCAAACCCGCCTTGTACACGCAAACTGCATCCCCCAAAAAAGGCTACCAGCCTTTTTTGATTTTTTCCACGCGAACACCCCTTTCTATACCAAGTGGTCATCTCCCACAATAGTCGACCGACTGCTTTTTTCGGTATACATACCCATACGGCGATTATCG